>Ga0181531_10000142_pt1 | contig 55041 bp, 48 predicted proteins | sample PEATcosm2014_Bin_38_FD_119743 | JGI IMG/M metagenome (GOLD analysis project Ga0181531, IMG submission 119743) | Peatland microbial communities from MTU Mesocosm Facility, Houghton, MI, USA - PEATcosm2014_Bin11_10_metaG | ecosystem: Environmental > Terrestrial > Soil > Wetlands > Peat | place... | reverse complement strand
ATTCGCTCTCTGGAGATGTGGTGGCGCAGGCGGCCAGCAACAAGGCCAGGCCGCAGCCGCCGGCGATGCCGAGGGAGGATTTCGAGTTAGTGGCCATAACGGCTCTCCTTGATACTTTCACTTGGTCTTCAGGGCTGCGTAATGGATGCGGGCGGCACCATGGTTGAATTCGGCGGCGGCGCGGCTGCATCGTTCAGCATGCCCTGCCGATCGGTTTCACTGCGCAGCGACTGGGTGCCGGCGTTGACATCGCGCAGCGCGACCTGTGCCTTGGCGCTGTTGGTGCGCGCGATCGCCACGCGTGCATCCACGGTAGCTTCCTGCGCAGAACGCAGCGACAGATCCGGATGGCTCTTGGCTTCGGAATCGGCCTGCTGCAGCTTGCTCCGGGCCATGGCGAGGTCGGCGCTGGCGAATTGCGGCGCGCCGCCTTGTTCCGCCTGATCCACCAGCGAATGCGCCTGGGCCAGTTCGGCCGTGGGTTGTGGTTCGCTCGCGCAGCCGGCGAGGGCAAGCAGCCCTCCGAGCGTTGCGATAGCAGGTGTGAATCGGGGCATAATCATGTCTCCGGGCTGATGTTCTGGGAGCGAGTGTGCACAAGCGCCGCAGTGCCGGCTGTAGGCGCGCACCACATTAGGAGCGCCCAGTTGGCCCAGCGGGCGTCGGACGGCGCCGATCTTCGGTATAATTCCCAATTCCTTCCGGGCCCGACTCGTGCACGTTTCGGGGGCGCGAAAGTGGCGGAATGGTAGACGCGCTGGCCTTAGGAGCCAGTGGGGCAACCCGTGAGAGTTCGAGTCTCTCCTTTCGCACCAGGCAGCTCGAACGGCACAAATTCAGGATGACAGGCGGACAGATGCAGATTTCGGTGACGACGACCAAGGGACTCGAGCGGCGGCTGGAAGTGGCGGTGCCGGGGGAGCGTGTGGCCAGTGAGGTCGATGCGCGGCTCAAGCGCCTGGCGCGCACTGCGCGGCTGAAAGGGTTCCGTCCGGGCAAGGTGCCGTTTTCCGTGGTGCGTCAGCAGTTCGGCTCGCAAGTCCACGCGGAAGCCGTCAACGACCTGGTGCAGAGCACCTTCGCCGAAGCGGTCAGCCAGCAGAAGCTGCGTCCCGCGGGTGGACCGCGCATCGAGCCGATCGCCGACGCGCCAGGCAAAGAGCTGCGCTACGCGGCCATCTTCGAGATCCTGCCCGAAGTCACGCTGCATCCGCTCGATGGCATCGCCGTCGAGCAGCCGGTGGCCGCGGTGTCCGAGGAGGACGTGGATGCGATGATCGAAAGCATGCGCACCCAACGCCCGGATTTCAACGAGGTGCAACGCGCCGCGCAGGAGGGCGATCGGGTCACGGTGGACTTCGAGGGTCGCGTGGATGGCCAGGTGTTTCCCGGTGGCAAGGCCGACGGCTTCCAGGTGGCGATTGGCGCGCATCGCGTGCTGCCCGAGTTCGAGCAGGGGCTCATTGGCATGAGTGCCGGCGATTCCAAGACCATTCAGGCGCAGTTTCCAGCCGATTACGGCTCCCCGGTGGTGGCCGGCAAGCTGGCCGACTTCGACCTCAAGGTGACCAAGGTCGAGGAGCGTGTGCTGCCGCCCGTCGATGAGGCCTTCGCCGCGGCCTTCGGGGTGCAGCAGGGCGGCGTGCCCGAGCTGCGCAAGGAAGTGCGTAGCAGTATGGAACGGGAGCTTTCGGAGACGGTGCGCGGCCGGCTGCGCGAGCAGTTCTTCGATGCGCTCTACCGCGACAATCCGGTTGAAGTGCCGCGCAGCATGCTCGACAGCCAGGTGCGCGATCTGCAGGTGCAGGCACTGCGCCGCATGGGAACTCAGGACCTGTCGAAGGCGCCGCCGCGCGAATCGCTCGAGCCGGGCGCGCGCCGGCGCGTCGCGCTGGGTCTGCTGATCGGCGAAATCGTGCGCCAGCAGGGCATCAAGGTCGATCGCGAGCGGGTCGAGCAGAAACTCGATGCCATTACGGCTTCCTATCCGGACCCACAGCAGGCCAAGCGCCAATACCTGAGCAGTCGCGAGGCCATGGAGCAGCTGGAATCCTCTGCGCTCGAAGACCAGGCGCTGGACTGGGCACTGACGCAGGTGAAGGTCATCGACAAGCCCTCGAGCTTTCGCGAGCTCACGGGTTTTGGCCAGACCCGATGAAACAGAACCGTTGAAACATGGCACTGCCATCCCAATAGGACATCTCTAAATGAACGAGCGTGGATTGAACCTGGTTCCCATCGTCGTCGAGCAGACCTCGCGCGGAGAGCGCTCGTACGACATCTATTCGCGTCTGCTGAAAGAACGCGTCATCTTTATCGTCGGCCCGGTCGACGATTACATGGCCAATGTGGTGGTGGCGCAGCTGCTGTTCCTGGAATCGGAGAACCCGGACAAGGACGTGGCGCTCTACATCAATTCGCCCGGTGGCGTCGTCAGCGCGGGATTGGCCATTTACGACACAATGCAGTTCATCAAGCCCGACGTCAGCACCATCTGCCTGGGCCAGGCGGCCAGCATGGGCGCGATCCTGCTCACGGGCGGGACCAACGGCAAGCGCTTCGCGCTGCCGCATTCGCGCATCATGGTGCACCAGCCCCTGGGCGGGTTTCAGGGCCAGGCGGCCGATATGGAGATTCACGCCAAGGAAATGCTCGGTACGCGCGATCGGCTCAACCGCATCCTGGCCAAGCACACGGGTCAGAGCGTGGAAAAGATCCGCACCGATACCGACCGCGATAATTTCATGGACGGGCCGGCCGCAATCAGCTATGGCCTCATCGATCATGTGCTCGAAAAGCGGGGTGATCTGCTGCCGGTGCCTTCAAAGACGTGATAGAGCGCGCAAAAACGACCAATAACAAGGTCTTGCGGTGGGCACAGTTCTTTGCGTCGGCGGTCGAGCCCATGCTATATAAGGTGCATGACGGGCGAGGTGCTTGCTGATGAGTGACGATCCCCGCGGGCGTAGCGATGACGGCAAATTGCTCTACTGCTCGTTCTGCGGCAAAAGCCAGCATGAGGTTCGGAAACTCATTGCGGGCCCATCGGTTTTCGTCTGCGATGAATGCGTTGAGCTGTGCAACGACATCATCCGCGAGGAGCTTGAGGATCGCGCCGACCGGGCACGCGACAAGCTTCCCAAGCCACACGAGATTCGCAAAGTGCTCGATGATTATGTCATCGGGCAGGACCGCGCCAAAAAGGTGCTGTCGGTGGCCGTTTATAACCACTACAAGCGACTGCAGACGCGCGGCAGCGCGCGGGCCAAGGACGAAGTCGAGCTCGCCAAGAGCAACATTCTGCTGATCGGACCGACCGGTTGCGGTAAGACCCTGCTGGCTGAAACCCTGGCACGGCTGCTGAACGTACCGTTTACGATTGCCGATGCCACCACGCTCACGGAAGCCGGATATGTGGGCGAGGACGTCGAGAACATCATCCAGAAGCTGCTGCAGAAGTGCGACTACGACGTCGAGAAGGCGCAGACCGGCATCGTCTATATCGACGAGATCGACAAGATTTCACGCAAGTCCGACAACCCGTCGATTACGCGCGATGTGTCGGGCGAGGGTGTGCAACAGGCGCTGCTGAAGCTCATCGAGGGCACGATTGCCTCGGTGCCCCCACAGGGCGGCCGCAAGCACCCGCAGCAGGAGTTCCTGCAGGTCGACACCTCGAACATTCTTTTCATCTGCGGCGGCGCCTTCGCGGGCCTCGAAAAAGTGATCCTGAACCGCACGCAGAAGAGCGGCATCGGCTTTACCTCCGAAGTGCGCGGCGCCGATGCCAAGCCGCACGGCTCGGATCTGTTCCACGACGTGGAGCCCGAGGATCTGATCAAGTTCGGCCTGATACCTGAATTCGTCGGCCGTCTGCCGGTGGTGGCAACGCTCGATGAGCTCGATGAGGGCGCGCTGATGTCGATCCTGACCGAGCCGAAGAACGCCCTCACCAAACAGTATCGCAAGCTGTTCGAGATGGAGGGCGCGGAGCTCGAATTCCGGGATGAGGCGCTGCGCGCCGTGTCGCGCAAAGCCATGCACCGCAAGACCGGCGCTCGTGGCCTGCGCACCATCCTCGAGACGGTGCTGCTGGACACCATGTACGACCTGCCGTCGCTGCGGAATGTGTCGAAAGTCGTGGTCGACGACAGCGTCATCGAAGGCACCACCAAACCCTACATCGTGTACCGCACCGATGAGGGCCGGGTGGCGGCCGTCGAGGAGCCGAGGAGGGCAGGCGGATCGCTGCACGGCTGAACGACAGGTCGAGTGTTAAGGTTGCGTGCGGGGCGCGACGCCATTGAAATCTGGCGGCGCGCCCCAATTCGTTTTGAGGGTCTGATTCAAGCGTCTCACTGACACGAGGCTCACGTGACTGAAATTCCATTGCCCCCCGCTCCGACCGCAGTGCCCGCAGCCGTCCCCGTGCTGCCTTTGCGGGACGTGGTCGTCTACCCGCACATGGTGATCCCGCTGTTCGTGGGCCGCGAGAAATCCATCCAGGCGCTCGACGCCGCCATGCGCACCGACAAGCGCATCATGCTGGTGGCCCAGCGCCAGGCCGATGTCGATGACCCGAAGCTGGAGGACCTGCACCGATTTGGCACCGTCGCCAGCATTCTGCAGATGCTCAAGCTGCCTGACGGCACGGTCAAAGTGCTGGTGGAAGGCGTCGATCGCGCGCGCGTCGAGCAGCTGCACCCGGGAGATTTCTACTCCGCCACCATCGCCATCGAAACGGATGCCGACCAGTACGATGAACGCGAGATGGATGTGCTGGTGCGCTCGGTGGTGTCGCAGTTCGAACAGTATGTGAAGCTCAACAAGAAGGTGCCGCCCGAGGTGCTGACCGCGCTGGCGGGCATCGAGCAACCCGGACGACTGGCCGACACCGTGGCCGCGCACATGTCACTGAAGCTGGCCGAAAAGCAGAAAGTGCTGGAGATACTCGACGTGCGCAAGCGCCTCGAGCACATGCTGGTAGCCATCGAAGGCGAGATGGATGTGCTGCAGATCGAGAAGCGCATCCGCGGCCGCGTCAAGGCCCAGATGGAAAAGAGCCAGCGCGAGTACTACCTCAATGAGCAGATGAAGGCGATCCAGAAAGAGCTCGGCGAGATGGAGGATGGCACCAACGAGATCGCCGAAATCGAGCAGAAGATCGCCAAGGCCGGCATGCCCAAGGAGGCACGCGACAAGGCCACCGCGGAGATCAATAAGCTCAAGATGATGTCGCCGATGTCGGCCGAAGCCACCGTGGTGCGCAACTACGTCGACTGGCTGGTGAAGGTGCCGTGGAAGAAGCGCACGCGCCTGCACAAGAACATCATCAATGCGCAGAAGGTGCTGGACGAGGACCACTATGGGCTCGATAAGGTAAAGGAACGCATCGTCGAGTACCTGGCGGTGCTGCAGCGGGTTGAGAAGATCAAGGGCCCGATCCTGTGCCTGGTCGGACCGCCGGGTGTCGGCAAGACCTCGCTCGGACAGAGCATGGCTCGCGCCACCAATCGTAAATTCGTGCGCATGTCGCTCGGCGGCGTGCGCGATGAGGCCGAAATTCGCGGCCATCGACGCACCTACATCGGTTCGATGCCGGGCAAGATCCTGCAGAACCTTGCCAAGACCGGCGTCCACAATCCGCTGTTCCTGCTCGACGAAGTCGACAAGATGGCGATGGACTTCCGTGGTGACCCCTCGTCCGCACTGCTCGAAGTGCTGGACCCGGAGCAGAATGCGACTTTTGCCGATCACTACCTCGAGGTCGATTTCGACCTGTCCGAAGTGATGTTCGTGTGCACCGCAAATTCGCTGAACATCCCCCCGCCGCTGCTCGATCGCATGGAAGTGATCCGGCTGCCGGGCTACACCGAGGATGAGAAGCTCAATATCGCGCGGCGCTACCTGGTGCCCAAGCAGGTCAAGCAGAATGGCCTCAAGGTCGGCGAACTGAAGTTGTCCGATCCTGCCATTCTCGACATCGTGCGCTACTACACGCGGGAGGCCGGCGTGCGCAACCTCGAGCGCGAAGTGGCCAAGATCAGCCGCAAGGCCGTCAAACAGCTGCTGCTCGACAAGGCGGGCAAGGGCACCTCCAGCATCGCGGTGTCACCGCGCAATCTGGACAAGTACCTCGGTGTGCGTCGTTTCCGTTACGGCAAGGCCGAGGAGATGGACCGCATCGGTCAGGTCACAGGCCTTGCATGGACGGAGGTCGGCGGCGAATTGCTGACCATCGAGGCGGCGGTGGTCCCGGGCAAGGGCAAGCTGCTGCATACCGGCCAGCTCGGCGAGGTCATGCAGGAGTCAATCCAGGCCGCCATGTCGGTGGTGCGCAGTCGTGCCGCCGTGCTCGGACTGGATCTGGATTTCTATCAGAAGAACGATGTGCACCTGCACATGCCCGAGGGCGCCACGCCGAAGGACGGCCCCAGCGCCGGCATCGGCATGTGCACGGCTTTGGTCTCGGCACTGACGCGCATCCCGGTGCGATCGGATGTGGCGATGACCGGTGAGATCACGCTGCGGGGCGAGGTGTTGCCCATCGGCGGTCTGAAGGAAAAGCTGCTGGCCGCCCAGCGTGGCGGTGTGGCGCTGGTCATGATTCCCGAGGAGAACCAGAAGGACCTCGTGGAAATTCCGGACAACATCAAAGGCAAGCTTGAGATCAAGCCGGTGCGCTGGATCGATGAGGTGCTGCAGATCGCGCTGACTCGCCAGCCGGTCCCGCGCGCGGAGACGCCGCCCGAGGAGCCGCCGGCCAAGCCGGCGCGTCGCCCCCGAGGGCGCGGCAAGAGCCAGGTGCAGGCGCACTGATCCGGCCCGCTGATAGAATCAGGGGCGAGCTTAAGGTCGGGGGTGCTTAGCTCAGCTGGTAGAGCGTCGCCTTTACACGGCGAATGTCGGGGGTTCGAGCCCCTCAGCACCCACCATAAGGCGTCTGGGCCCGCTTAGCCGTAAGACGGGGGCATTGCCGTGAACAAACTACTGGCGGTGGTCACCTGTGCGCTGCTGCTGGTGGGCTGCGGCGATGGCGGCAGCGGCGGTTCCCTTGGGTCGTCGACCAGTGGCTCGAGCAGTTCCGGTGCCACAGCCACTTACTGGGTGCCATTCGCCGAGTCCTACTTCCCCGACAGCGGGAGCCATATGCCGTTCGGCATATTCGTGGTGCCTTCTACCGCCCCCGGCGACAACCCGGTGTACGTGACTTACAGCGACCAGTCGCTGAATCTCGGATACGGGAACGGTACTAGCCTGAACGCCAGCAAGGTGGTCACGGATTACAGCCCTGCCACCTTCCTCTATGCGGCACTGGATGCCAGCGATAACGCACACATCTACAGTCTCGACCTGACGTCGAGCGTCATACCCGTGCCGGTACAGGTGAGCAATCTGTCAATGCCGATCGGGAGCCTGAACCTCAATCAATGGATCTGCGACTCGCAGTCGGGCTTCGGTAATGTGCTGCAGCCAACCACATTGTTCGTGGTGTTGCACATCGCCGGCAGCGCAGGCTGCAATACCAGCGGAGATACCTGGAAGGTCGTGCACTACACGGATTCCGCCACCACTGCACCTGTTGATGTGTCCATTACGAGCAGCCGTTTTACGCCGCTGTACGCACCTTCGGGCGCGCTCGCCAGCCTGCTGCTACTGGATCCGGTGAGCCACAATCTCTACGACTATGCCGACAGCACTTTCACATCGCCCGTTGCAGCAATCGCCGGCGGCGACATCTCGGCCGTCAACTCACTCTATGCCAGCGGCGTTACCGGCGCGCAGACGTTTACAGGTACCACTCTTTTTCTGACGGTAACCATCAACGGCAGCGAGCAGCTGTATCGCATTTCCTACGGCAGTACGACTGCGGCATTGGTGTACACCGCAAGCGGCACGCTGGACAGCAACGCCGTTTACGACGACAACAATCTGTACTTCGACGATGTACTGACCGGTACCTCCGGCACTGTTCAAAGTGTCTGGCAGGTGGCGCTGGCAGGTGGCGCGCCGCTGGAGCTATACAGCGCCACGGTGCCTGCCAATTCCAGTCCTCTGGGTCTTGTGGGCGCCAATGATTCAGTGCTCGTAGTGTTGTCCGAGGGAGCTCTCTCCGGCACCGTTTTCGGTGCTCTCCAGACGCTGGCCGTCGGCGTCGTGAACGGCACGCCGCAGCCGCTTGGCCCCTCGAACCAGGTAGCGTCCGCCTGGATGTGGCCCACCACCGCAGGAATGCCCGCAAGCGATCTGATCTTTGCCGACATCTTCGGCGATCCGTCCAACGACGGCTCCTTCGCCACTGAAATTTTCGGCACCGACGGCAGCGTGCGTCGGGCGCTGGTGGCCAATTCGCAGTTCCTGCCAAATGCCACCAGCCCTCAGTCTGGAGTGATCCTGGAACGGGCCGGTCTCGAACCTGAAGACAGCGGCGGCACGATTCAGGCGATCAATCTGTCGACCCTGGCGGCGACGACGGTTTTCTCCGGGCTGTACGGCGGAAGCTGTTGCGACTTCACTCTGTCCGGTCTCTCATCGGGGGTCGTAGCCGGCGGGATGCACGCCTACGCGCCGGTCGAACCCCAGGGGCTGCTCATTGATCTCAGCAGCGACGTTGCCGTCCTCTTTGGCACCAACGTCTATCCGGTCACGCTGTTCTGACGCTGATCGCCCCGAACTGGCGGGCGGCAACAGCCAGTTCCTTCGAGCATCGACGCACAGACTGGTGAAACAGTCACTGCGTCCAGTTCGGTCGGGTATTCTTCAATGGGCTCGAGTGCCATCGCGGTACCCTCAGCACCCAACAAATGCTTGACGGCGGACAAAGAGCAAATTAATGCGCAAAGGCATCATCCTCGCGGGCGGCGCCGGTACGCGTCTTCACCCGGTTACGTATGCGGTCAGCAAACAGTTGCTGCCGGTCTACGACAAGCCGATGGTGTATTATCCGCTCTCTACTCTGATGCTTGCCGGCATTCGGGAAATCCTGGTCATCACGACGCCCACGGACCTCGGTGCCTTTCAGCGTCTGCTGGGCGACGGCAGTCAATGGGGTATCTCACTGACTTATGCCGTGCAGCCTGATCCCGACGGCCTGGCGCAGGCGTTTGTCATCGGTGCTGGCTTCATCGGTCGCGACGCGGTGGCGTTGGTGCTGGGGGATAACCTCTTCTACGGTCATGGCGTGCCCGAACAGCTGCAGGCAGCAGCAGCTCGTACGGAGGGCGGCACGGTATTCGCATATCGTGTCAAGGATCCTGAGCGCTACGGAGTGGTGCATTTCGATGCAGAAGGGCGGGCGCTGGGAATCGAAGAGAAGCCGACGCAACCGAAATCGAATTACGCCGTGACCGGGCTGTATCTCTACGACAACGATGTCATCGAAATAGCGGCCGGACTGAAGCCCTCCGCGCGCGGGGAGCTTGAGATCACCGATGTCAATCGGATCTACCTGGAACGCGGACGCTTGCGCGTGGAACTGTTCGGGCGCGGAGTTGCCTGGCTTGACACCGGCACCCACGAGTCACTTTTGCAGGCCGCAACCTTCATCGAGACCATCGAAACCCGCCAAGGCTGGAAGGTGTGCTGCCCGGAGGAGATCGCCTACCGGGCCGGCTTTATCGATGCTGCACAACTCGAGAGATTGGCGGTACCGCTGCGCAAAAGTGAGTACGGCGCCTATCTGCTGCGGCTGCTGAAGGATTAACGACGATGGAGTTCGAGTCGACTCGACTGCCCGAGGTTGTGCTGGTCCGGCCCAAAGTGTTTGGGGACGAGCGTGGGTATTTCTTCGAGACCTGGCAGCAGGAAGCGTTCGCCGGCGCTGGACTGAACTGCAGATTCGTCCAGGACAATCACAGCCATTCGACCAACTACACTCTGCGGGGCCTGCACTACCAGATTCAGCAGCCGCAGGGCAAGCTCGTTCGGGTCAGCCGGGGCGAAGCATTCGACGTCGCCGTAGACATGCGGCGCAGCTCGCCACGATTCGGTGAGTGGGTGGGCGTACTATTGAGCGAGGCTAACCACCACATGCTGTGGGTGCCCCCGGGGTTCGCCCACGGCTACCTGGCACTCAGCAGCGTGGTTGATTTCATCTACAAATGTACCGACTACTACGCACCTCAATTCGAACGGGCGGTCCGCTGGGACGACCCGGAACTTAGTGTCGAATGGCCGCTGCCCGAAGGCGCGGTGCCCATCGTGTCGGCTCGCGACGCGGCCGCGCCGTATCTGCGGGCGGCTGAAACCTATCCGTGAGAGTCCTGCTTACCGGGGCTTCCGGCCAGGTGGGCACTGCACTGCTGCGCAGTGCGCCGGAGCATATGCAGTGCCATATTCCCTCGCGCGCACTACTCGATCTCCGAGACCCCGCGTCGATCCGCAGCGCAGTGGCGTCCTTCAGGCCTGAATTGATCATCAACGCCGCGGCCTACACGCAGGTGGACAAAGCCGAAGCCGAGCGGGATCTCGCGTTTGCCGTTAACGTCGACGGGCCGCGACACCTGGCCGAGGCAGCCCGCGGCATTTCGGGCTGCCGGCTGATTCACTTATCGACAGATTATGTCTTCGACGGGCGTGCCAGCAGCGCCTACAAAACCGGCGATGCCACCAATCCCGTGAACTTCTACGGGCGCACCAAGCTGCTCGGCGAACGCGCCGTGCTCGAATCCATGCGCACGCGCGCCCTGGTGGTTCGCACGGCGTGGGTGTACGCCTCCAGCGGCAGGAACTTTCTGCTGACAATGCTGCGCCTGATGCGTGAAGTCGGCGAGGTAAGGGTCGTAGACGATCAGTTTGGGACGCCCACGGCCGCAGGCTCCGTGGCTCGAGCCCTCTGGAGGCTCGCGGAAATGCCGCACTCTGCCGGGATCCTGCATTGGACAGATGACGGAGTCGCAAGCTGGTACCAGTTCGCGTGCGCGATCGCCGAAGATGCACTCGCGGCGGGCGTTTTGCAGCACGCCCCACAGGTGACGCCGATCACCGCCCAGGAGTACCCTACGCCCGCTCGGCGGCCGGCGAGAAGCGTTCTCGACACCATGGAGCTGGCAGTTCTTACGGGATTTAAACCGACTCCCTGGAGGGAATCTCTGCGCGTGACTCTGTCAGGTATGAGCGCGGGATAGATAGCACGTGGCACGATTACTCGTTACCGGTGGAGCGGGATTCATTGGATCGAATTTCGTCCATTATTGGCTGGCCCGTTATCCACAGGATCGCCTCGTGGTGCTCGATGCCCTGACCTATGCGGGCAACATCGAACACCTGGCCTCCGTGCGGACACGCCCCGAATTCCGTTTCATTCACGGCAACATAGTTGATACTGCGCTGGTCGAACAGCTTCTGCGCGAAGAGCAACTCGATACCATCGTCCATTTTGCCGCCGAGTCGCATGTCGATCGCTCGATCGAAGGTCCCGACGAGTTCATCAATTCCAACATCGTTGGCACGCATTCGCTTTTGAAGGCAGCCCGGCGGGTGTGGCTCGACGAGCGAGTTCTGTCGCAGCATCGCTTCCATCACGTGTCGACCGATGAGGTGTACGGATCACTGGGCGCTTCCGAGCCGGCCTTCACGGAGTCGACACCCTATGCTCCCAACTCGCCGTATTCAGCGAGCAAGGCCGCGTCGGATCACATCGTGCGTGCCTACCACCATACCTATGGACTGAACACGACCATCAGCAATTGTTCGAATAACTACGGGCCCAGACAATTTGCGGAGAAGCTGATCCCGGTGATAATTGCCCGGGCGCTCGCCGGTCAGTCACTGCCCGTATACGGCGATGGGCTCAACATCCGCGACTGGCTGCATGTCGAGGATCATTGTCGTGGAATTGAGCTTGTGATTAGACGTGGCCGCGTCGGCGAGGTGTACAACATCGGTGGGCGCAGCGAATGCAATAACATCGGGCTGGTGCGCCAGTTGTGCGAGCTGATCGATGCGGCACTTGAGGTGAACGGCGGGCTGCGTGAACGCTTTCCGGATTCGCCCGTGTGCCGCGGAGAACGCAGCGAGGCGCTGCTGAGCTTTGTCGCGGACCGACCAGGCCACGACCGCCGCTATGCCATCAATTGCGACAAGATCGAGCGTGAATGCGATTATCGACCGAGCGTCAGTCTCGATGCGGGGCTGCGTTCCACGGTTGCCTGGTACCTGGATCATCCGCACTTTTTGGGCGCCCGATGGCACCGGACAGCCGGGGGTGGCGACCCCAGGCTGCAGTGCGTATAATATTCTGCTGCATTGCGAGCGGATCGAGACCAGTGCTACTGAAGAGTTAGGCGATCCAGTCCAATAACGGAGCGGTAGTTCAGCTGGTTAGAATACCGGCCTGTCACGCCGGGGGTCGCGGGTTCGAGTCCCGTCCGCTCCGCCATTCATCTACATGCTGCAAAATATTGGCGACAAACTGAAGAGTCAGCGCTGGCTGGCCACCTTGATACTTGGCCTGCTGGCGCTCATTTTTGCGGCGTGGGGTGCCTACGGCATCGTCAACGTCAGCTTTGCGCCGCAGGATTACGGGCTCAAGATCAACGGCGAGCGCGTCAGCAGCGAGACCCTGAATCGCTCCTGGCAGGAGCGGCAGGCGCAGTACGCCCAGGCCCTCAATGGCGCAACGCTTAATCCGCTGCAGATCAAGATGATGCAGCGGCAGCTGCTCGACGAGTATGTGCGCGAGACCGTGCTGCGTCAGCGCGCCCAGGCCGATGGCTACCGCGCCAGTACGGCCCAGGTCGTCGCGGCCTACCAGGGCGAACGTGCCTTCCAGGTCGATGGCAAATTCAGTGCCCAGGCCGCCGAGACCATGCTGGCGCAGGCCGGCCTGACGCCGGAGAGCTACGAAGCCGAGCGACGCCAGGCACTGCAGATCCAGCAGCTCACCGAGGGCATACAGCTTTCCGACTTCCTGACCGCACCCGAGCTCAATCGCATCTACGCGCTTGAGAATGAGCAGCGCGAGATCCGCTTCGCGGTGGTGCCGCTGGAGCGCTACGCCGCCGCAAAGATCGACGACGCGCAGATCAAAGCCTGGTACGACGCGCATCCGGGCGACTACCTGAGCCCCGAATCCGTCAAACTGCAGTACGCCCAGTTGTCGCTGGACTCGATTGCCCAGCAGCTGACTCTCAAGGATGAGGATCTGCAGGCGTACTACGATAAGAACCAGGATCGATACTCCGAGAAAGAGAAGCGTCACGCGCACCACATCCTGATCCCGATCGAGGATGCCAAGGATCCGAAGTCCGACGCGGCCGCGCTGGCCAAGGCACAACAGGTGGAAGCCGAGCTGAAGTCGGGGAAGGACTTCGGCGAACTGGCTAAAAAGTACTCCGCGGATCCCGGCTCGGCCGCACAGGGCGGCGATCTGGGCTGGGCCGAGCGCAATGCCTATGTGGCGCCGTTCTCCGACGCACTGTTCGCCATGCAGGCCGGCCAGATCGGGGATCCGGTCAAGACGCAGTACGGCTACCACATCATCCGGCTCGATGAAATCCGGCCCGCGCACGTGCTCTCGCTCACCGACGGCCGCGCCAAGATCGAGGCGGATTTCCGTCGCGAGCAGGCGGCGGAGGTCTTCGGCGATCGCGTCGAGCAGCTGCAGCAGAAGCTCGAGCAGGGCGAGAGCACGGACCTGGCGGCGCTCGCGAACCAATTCGGGCTGCAGCTGGGCGAGATTGCCAGCTTCACGCGTGCCGGCGCGCCCCCACTGGGCGGCAAGCCTGAAGTCATCCAGGCGGTGTTCAGCGAGCAGGGCCTGGCGGGTAACCGCATCGGCGGGCCGGTGTCGCTGAGCGAGGATCACATCGCCGTGTTCAAGGTGCTCGAGCATCGCGCGCCCACACCGCAGCCCCTGTCCGCTGTGCATGACGAGGTGCTCGCGACCGTGCGCAAGAACAACAGCACCACGGCGGCCAAGGCGGCGGTGGACCAGGCCGTCAAGCAACTCGAAGGCGGCGCGGATTTCGACGCGGTCGTGAAAGGACTCGGGGTCAGCGCGGCGCCAGCCGCATTCGTGGGTCGCAGCGACCCGCAGCTTCCGGCGCAGGTGCGCGAAGCCGCGTTCGCAGCGCCGCATCCTGCCGACAAACCGATCTATCGCGCGCTGGCGCTCGACAATGGCGGCGCGGCGCTGCTGCGACTGAGCGGGGTGCGGCCCGGGAGCGCCGGTGCCAATCCGAAGAACGATGAGGAACTCGCGATGCAGTTCAAGAACCGCGATCGCGACGGGGACATTGCCGCTTACCTGGCGCAGCTCGAACAGCGCGCCACCGTCAAGCGTAATCCGAACATCTTCCAGTAACGCCGCCGCCACCGGCGGGGCAACCGGCGGCATCAGTCGCCGGCGCCCTCGAAGCTCATGCCTACGGTGCTGTAGCCGTTATCCACGTAGAGGATTTCCCCCGTGACGCCGGCAGCCATGTCGGAGCACAGGAAGGTGGCGGCATTGCCCACGTCCTGGGTGGAGACATTGCGGCGCATCGGCGCCACCTGCGCCACGTGCGCCAGGATGCGGCGGAAGCCGCCGATGCCGGCCGCCGCCAGGGTTTTGATGGGACCGGCGGAAATGGCATTGACGCGGATATTGCGCGGACCCAGATCCGCGGCCAGGAAGCGCACATTGGCCTCGAGGCTGGCCTTGGCGAGACCCATGACGTTGTAGCTGGGCAGCGAGCGCTCGGCACCCAGGTAGGAGAGCGTCAGCAGGGCGCCGGCGCGGCCCTCCATGAGCGGTGCGGCGCCGCGCGCCAGCGCCGTAAAACTGTAGCTCGAGACATCGTGCGCGATGCGAAACGCTTCGCGCGAGGTATTGGCTGAGAAGCTGCCGCTGAGCGCTTCGCGCGGTGCGAACGCCACCGCGTGCACCAGGATGTCGAGTGTGCCCCACTCGCTTTTGAGCAGCGCAAAGGTGGCATCGATCTGATCGTCGATCTGGACGTCGAGCGGCATCAGCAGCTTCGAGCCGATCGAGGCCGCCAGCGGCTCCACGCGATCCTTGAAGATGGGGGCATAGGAAAACGCCAGTTCCGCGCCCTGCGCATGCATGGCCTCGGCAATGCCCCAGGCGATGGAACGCTCGGTGGCGACGCCGACGATCAGCGCGCGTTTACCGGCCAGGATCCCCATCAGCTGCGCGAACGCACGAAGGCGACCAGCGTCTGGCCGGGCTTGATGCTGCGGTCCCCGCTCATGCCGTTCCAGCCCACCAGGTCGACCACGGTAACCTGCAGCAGTCGGGCGATGCTGTAGAGCGTATCGCCGCGACGCACGGTGTAGACCACGCGACGGCTGCCGTCATTGGCGGCTACGGCAACGGCAACGGCCTGGCTCGAAGCATGCGTACCGTGAGCGGCCTTTGGCGGCACCAGCGCGGCACTGGTTGTCAGCGTGTCCTGACCGACCCGCAACTTCTGCCCCGCGTGCAGGCGATCGCCCGGCTGCAGGCCGTTGGCTTCGGCCAGGGAGTGAACGTCGGTGCCCATGCGCTGCGCAATGCCGTAGAGCGTGTCGCCGCGGCGCACCACGCGGATGTCGGGACGGACGCCGCGATGATGCCGTCGCTGCCGCGTGAAGGGCGTGTCGAACAGCATGGCCGCGCGTGCGGCCTTTTCGGGCAGGCCCACCGAATTGGACGGTACCCGCAGCTCGGCGTCGATCACGGGGCGGTCGTTGGGTCCGAGATCATTGAGCTCGCGAATCATCTCGGGCTTGGTGTCGAACCGGGTCGCAATGCTCGCCACCGTGTCGCCGCGCTGGACCGTGTAGCGCGCCACGCGCATGCGCTGCTCAGGCGTCAACTGCGCCAGGGTCTGCTCCAGCCCCTCGGCAGCGTCCACGGGCACCAGCAGCCGGTGCGGCCCGGTCGGATCGGTGGCAAAGCGATGGAAGCCTGGGTTGAGCGTGTAGAGATCCTCGGCGCTGATGCCGGCGATGTCCGCCACCACCTGCATGTCGATCTGCCCGCCGGTGGCGATCGGCACGAAATAGGGCTCATCCTGAATGCGGCTGAACTCCAGTCCGTAGCGCGCGGGATTCGCGACCAGCCGGCGCATCGCCAGCAGCTCGGGCACGTAGCCGCGGGTCTCGGTCGGAAGCTTCAGGTGCCAGAAATCGGTGGGCTTGCCGGCGCGGCGGTTGCGATCGATGGCGCGCTCGACGGCCAGCTCGCCGCAGTTGTAGGCCGCGATCGCCAGCAGCCAGTCGCCGTTGAATTCATCATGCAGCGCCTGCAGGTAGTCGAGCGCCGCGCGGGTGGCCTCGACCGGATCGCGCCGGCCGTCATACCACCAATCCTGCTTGAGATTGAAGCGGCGGCCGGTATCCGAAATGAACTGCCACAGCCCGGAGGCGCGCGCACGCGAGTAGGCATAGGGTTCGAAAGCGCTTTCGATGACCGGCAGCAGCGCCAGCTCGCGCGGCATCTTGCGCTGCTCGAGCTGACCGACGATGTAGTACATCCACAGTTCGGCGCGGCCGAAGGTGCGCTCCAGAAAATCAGGGTGATTGGCGAACCAGTTGAGCTGGGCGGACACCGCCGGCTCATCGACATCCTCGATCTGGAAACCCCCGCGCAAGCGGTCCCAGAGATCGGCCTGCTTGACGGTGACGAGGCTGTCGATCGGGGGACCGGGCAGCGCCGCAGAATCCAATTTAGCTGTATCGTTATCGGCCGTGGCGGGTGCGCGGCTGGAATCGGAGCCGGCGTCGCTGCTGGGCCCGGCGGTGGCCGGGTCGAGCATGGGTTCTTCGACGACTGGGGCCGGTACCGGGGCGATGGGGGTCGCCGGAATGGGGGTAACCTTGATGATCGGCTCTGCTTTGGGCTGATGGGCGCAGCCGGCCAGGAGGGCAAGGGGGAGCAGCAGTGACGGCCAAGGCAGTCTCGTCAGCTTCGCTGGGCTCAACGGTCAGCTCCCCGTAGCGGATTTCGCAACGTGTTACGGTATGCGCCAGGACGCAGGCGCCGGGCAGCAGAATTAAACCCGTAAGTTACCAGAATTGCTAGTTTTTCAATGGTACGCCCGCACAATCTCACCATCTCGGAAGTTCCTGGCGCTCTGCAGCAATGGCAGCAGGGCGCGCTCGGAAGAGCACTGATCGCGGCCGAAGCCAGGTTGCTCTCCTCCACCTTCGACGATGTTTTCGGCCAGGAGCTGCTGCAATTGGGCAGCTGGGGCGCGCGGCGCGAACTGCTGGCCCAGAGCCGCATACGACGCCAGAGTGTGGTGGTGGATGTGTACCCGAGCGCAGGCGACGGTGATCTGGTTGCCAACCTCGCACATCTGCCGGTGAGCGGTGGCGCGGTCGATGCGGTGCTGCTGCCTCATACCCTGGAGTACGCGCCCGATCCCTATGCGGTGCTGCGCGAGGCCGATCGCGTGCTCGGCGCCGAGGGCCAGCTGATCGTGCTCGGGTTTCGACCCGCGAGTTTCTGGGGGGTGCGCTCGGCCGCCTCGCGTGACGGCTACCCGCCGGGACTGCGCCGCCGCCTCTCGAGCGGCCGTGTGCGCGACTGGCTGGGGCTGCTCAGTTACGAAATCGTCAGCCAGCAGGCCTATCTCTATCATCTGCCGCGCATGCCGCGCGCCAGTGTGGAAGCGACTGTGCCAAGCATGCTGCGTCGCGGGTGGTTTTATCCCTGGCCCGCGGCTGCCTACCTCCTCAAGGCCCGTAAGCGCGTCTATACGCTGACGCCGATACGGCCGCGACTGCGCGAGCGACGCCCGGTCCTGGGCGGCCTGGTAGAGCCCAGCCTGTGAGCGGCGTCGTGGAGATCTACACCGACGGCGCCTGCCGCGGCAATCCCGGGCCCGGCGGCTGGGCGGCCGTACTGACCATGGGCGAGCGCGAAAAGGAGATCTCCGGCGCCGAGAATCCGACCACCAACAATCGCATGGAGCTGCAGGCCGTAATCGGTGCGCTGAAAGCGCTCAAACGGCCGGTTGAGGTGCGGCTCTATACCGATTCCCAGTACGTGCGCCGAGGCATTCTCGAGTGGGTGCCGCAGTGGAAGGCACGCGGCTGGAAGACCGCGGACAAAAAGCCGGTCAAGAATCAGGACCTGTGGTTGCTGCTGGACACGGAAGCCGCGCGGCATCGCATCGAGTGGCACTGGGTGCCGGGTCATGCGGGGGTACCCGGCAACGAGCGGGTCGATGCGCTGGCGAATGCCGCGATCGATGCGATGCTTGCGGTACACTCCCGCTGATGCGTCAGATCGTTCTCGACACCGAAACCACGGGCCTTGAAGTCGATCGCGGCCATCGCATCATCGAAATCGGTTGCGTCGAACTGCTGAACCGCCGGCCCACCAGCCGTCACTTCCACCGCTACCTCAATCCCGAGCGCGACATCGAGGAGGGTGCCATCGCGGTGCACGGCCTGACGCGCGCGAGGCTCTCCACCGAGCCGCGTTTCGCCGAGGTGGCGGAAGAGCTGCTCCGGTTCATCGAAGGCGCCGAATTGATCATTCACAACGCCGCCTTCGATATCGCCTTCCTGGAGCGCGAATTCGCGCTGCTGGCCGGCGCCAGGCCGGTCGTGATCCGGCAGCTGTGCCGCGTGATCGATACGCTGCTGCTCGCGCGCGAGCGCCATCCGGGCCAGCGCAACAGCCTCGATGCGCTGTGCAAGCGCTACGACATCGACAATTCGCATCGGCAGCTGCATGGCGCGCTGCTGGATGCCCGCATCCTGGCGGACGTCTACCTGGCGATGACCGGGGGCCAGAGCGTGCTGGCGCTGGATGAATCGGCGCGCGAACGGGCCGCGGCGCGCGACAGCGCGATGCCCGCCATGAAGCGCCCGAGCGAGCCGCTGGTGATCATTCATGCCAGCGCCACCGAGAATGCCGCACACGCCGAACTGCGGGCGCTGCTCGCCAATTCGAGCGGTGGCCGCTGCGTCTGGAACACGCTCGAGTAGGCAATGGAGTACCGCTCATGAGTAAGGCAATGCGCACCGGCACCGACTGTCCGGCCTGGCAGGAGCTCGAGGGTCTGGCGAAGACGCTTGGCTCCACCGCCACGCGGCAGCTGTTTGCCCAGGATCCGCAGCGCTTTGCGCATTGCTGCGTCGAGTCGACCGGTTTCGCGCTGGATTTTTCGCGCCAGCGTATCGATGGGCGCGTACTCGATGCGTTCGCCTCGCTCGCCGACCAGCTCGAGCTGCGCTCGCGCATCGAGGCAATGTTCCGGGGCGATCACATCAACTCCACCGAGGATCGTGCGGTATTGCATACCGCGCTACGCCGCCGCGGGGCGACGCCGCTCATGGTGGATGGAACGGATGTCAATGCGCAGGTGATGGCCGAGCGCGAGCGCGTGCTCAAATTTGCCGAGGACGTGCGCGGCGGCCGCATCCGCTCCAGCACCGATGCGAGCTTTTCATTGGTGGTGAATATCGGCATCGGCGGTTCCGATCTCGGACCGGCGATGGCAGTGGAAGCGCTGCAGCCAGAGACCCACGGGGCACCCCGCGTCGCCTTCGTCTCCAATGTCGATGGCTGCCAGCTGGCTGACATCATCGCCGAGGCCGATCCCGCGCGAACGCTCTTCATCATCTGCTCCAAGACCTTCGTCACGCTCGAGACCCAGTCCAATGCGCACGTGGCGCGCAGCTGGATCCAGCAGCGCCTGGGCGGCAAGGCGGTGCCGCAGCATTTTGCCGCCGTGTCGGTCAATGCCCGCGCCATGGACGAATTCGGCGTTCATCCCGACTATCGATTCGCCATGTGGGACTGGGTCGGGGGTCGCTATTCGATCTGGTCGGCGATCGGCGTGTCGCTGGCCATCGCGATCGGGCGGGCCGGCTTCGAGTCCTTCCTCGATGGTGGCCGCGAGATCGACGAGCATTTTCGCGCAGCGCCCTGGCGCGAGAATCTGCCCGTCATCGCGGGCCTGCTCGCGGTGTGGAACATCGACCTGCTGCATCTGCCGACGCTCGGTGTCATGCCGTATGACTCGCGGCTCGCACGCCTGCCGGCCTATCTGCAGCAGCTCCAGATGGAGAGCAACGGCAAGCACGTCAAACTCGATGGCAGCCCGACGACGCTCGGTACCTGCGCGGTGGTGTGGGGTGAGCCCGGCAGCAATGCGCAGCACTCCTTTTTTCAGTTGCTGCACCAGGGAACGCAGCGCGCGGCGCTGGATTTTCTGCTGCCGATACGCTCCTCCTGCGCCAGCCAGGCGCAGCAGAATCTGGCGATAGCCAACTGCCTGGCGCAAGCCGAAGCATTGGCCCTGGGCCAGGATGCGGCCACGGTCAGGGCGGACCTGGTTCGTGCCAAGGTTCCCGAGGCGCGAATCGCCGAGCTGATCCCGCACAAGATCCACGAGGGCAGCCGGCCGCTGAGTCTGTTGATCTTCGAGCAGCTCGATGCACGCACGCTCGGCCGGATCATCGCGCTCTACGAGCACAATGTGTTCGTGCAGAGCGTGGTCTGGGGCGACAACGCCTTCGATCAGTGGGGCGTCGAGCTCGGCAAGAAGATGTGCGAGGCCTACATTCCACTGGTGGACAAGCCCGACAGCGCCAAGGGCGCCTCCAGTTCGCTGGCGGGGGCGCTTGCGCTTGTGAAGCAATGGCGAAACTGAGACCTCAGACCGTGGTCTGAACTGAATCGCCGCCGGATTTCGCGCGCCACAGATGACAGTACAATTATCGCTCTGCAACTTAACGGGGAACACTCAGTGATCGGCATCATGGCCCATCGAAACACCGCTTTGACTCCGGCTCGAGCAGCCATGCTGCTGGTCCTGGTGCTGTTCCCGACTTCCGGCCATTCTCAGCAGAACGATCTGAGCCAGCAGTTGCAGATGTTCAACAACCTTCCGGCCGATCAGCAGCAGTCGATCCTGCAGCGGATGTCCGGGCAAGGCGGCACGACGGGACTCGGCGGCAGCGGAGTGGGTGGGCTGAGCGGCATTGGTGGGGTGGGTTCGATCCTCGGCGGTAGCTCCATGAACTCATCGCAATCCGCGCTGCTGCTGCAGCAGCAGCTGCTGCAGCAGCAGCGACGGCAGACCCAGAATTCGCCTGGATTCGAGCTGCCGACGTTCAAGCCAGGTGATACCGCGCTGATCGAGATCTACATGGCGGATGAAATCCCTCTGCCCCCGCTGAGCGGGCCGAATGGACAGACTAACAATCAACTCAATAACTCCGGGCAGAGCCCGCTCCTTCTCAACGGCCAGAGCGGTACCGACAGCCAAAATTCCAACTCGACGGGGATGTTGACGGCGAGTCAGCTGCAGCAGCTGGGTTTGCAGGGCGGGCTCAACGGGCGCACGCAGGAGCAGTCGCAATTGACGGTCGAAGAGCTGCAGGCGGATGCGAGGAAGAAGCTGCAGGACATGATCGACCAGATTCGGGGGCGCAATCCATACCAGCTCGACAGCAGCGGCGCTTTGCTGCTGCCCGGTATCCCGGCGATCGCGCTGGCAGGACTGAGCGAGGACCTGGCCACCAGACGTGTGGCGGCGGAGCCGGCATTCAGCAAAGTGCGGGTGCGCTTGATACGATTGCCGCTGGATAAATCCGGCAGGGACGCACTCAAGCCCTTCGGATACGAGCTGTTCGACAATTCGCTGTTCAGCCTGATGCCGTCGCTGGATCGCCCCGTGCCCGCGGACTACATCGTAGGACCGGGGGATATCCTTCAGGTGCAGCTGTTCGGTGGCAGCAACAATGAGAACCTGGAGCTCAGGGTCGGCCGCGACGGCGTCGTGAACCTGCCCCAATTGGGGCCGATTGAGGTCGGAGGGCAACGCTACACCGCGGTCAAAGCCGAGATCGAGTCGCGGGTGGCGCGGCAGATCATTGGCGTCCGCGCAGCCGTTTCCATGGACCAGACGCGAACCATCAGCGTCTTCGTGCTGGGCGAGGCAAAGTATCCAGGATCCTATTCAGTGAGCGGTCTGGCGACCGTCACGACCGCACTGTTTGCGGCGGGCGGCGTACAGCGCACCGGTTCGCTGCGCGGCATCCAGGTCAAGCGCCAGGGACAGACTGTCCGCACATTCGATTTATACGACCTGCTGATGCACGGGGACAGTTCCGCGGATATCAAGCTGCTTCCTGGGGACGTGGTGTTCATCCCCACCATCGGCGCTACTGCCGCGATCGATGGCGAAGTGCAGCGTCCCGCGATCTACGAGCTCAAAGACTCTCAGAACGTCGCCGATCTGTTGCAGATGGCCGGCGGGTTGACCGCCGCCGCGGATCACATCAGCTCAGCGTTGATCCGCGTCGATTCGGAGCAACATCGTGTCGTCCTCAATATCGATTCATCGGCCGCGGCGGCTGGCGCAATCAAGTTGCGTAACGGCGATTGGATGCACGTGGCGAAATTGCTGCCGCAGCTGGACTCCGGGGTGGTGGTCCAGGGATACGTTTATCGCTCGAAGTCGGTCGCATGGCACCCAGGATTGCGGCTGAGCGAAGTCATCCCGTCGATTGACGAGCTGAAACGCGATGCCGACGAGCACTATCTGTTGATTCGGCGCGAGTTGCCGCCCAATCGCACCATCGCCGTACTGTCCGCGGACCTGGCGGCGGCCCTGAGTAAACCCGGCTCGCCGGCCGACATTCCGCTCATGGCGCGCGACCAGATCACCGTTTTCGATCTGCAGACCCCCCGCGAACACGTCATTCAGCAACTCATGGATGAATTGCGGACGGAGGCGGATCTGACGCAGCCCACCGAAATCGTGCACGTGGACGGCCGTGTCAAGGTCGCGGGTGACTATCCGCTGGAGCCGGGTATGCGCGTCAGCGATCTGATTCGCGCCGGTGGCAGCCTCGATCCGGCCGCCTATGGCACTCGCGCGGAGCTCTCGCGATATACCGTGGACGGAGGCCGGCGCGACACGCAGGTCATCTCAGTGGATCTCGAAGGCGTCCGGCGGGGCGATCCGTCCGCCGACATCGCATTGCAGCCATTCGACCGCCTGTCGATCAAGCAGGTAACGGGTTGGACCGAGCAGGATCAGGTCTCACTGAAGGGTGAGGTGCGTTTTCCGGGCACGTACTCAATTCAGCCTGGCGAGACCCTGCATTCGGTCATCAACCGGGCCGGCGGTCTGACGCAGTATGCGTTCGTAGATGGGAGCCTGTTCACGCGTCGCGAGCTCAAGGTGCGCGAGCAGGAGCAGCTTGATCGCCTGGCGGCGCGTATGCGCACGGAGATCGCCGAAGTCGCGCTGATGGGTATTCGCGCGCAACAGGGCGGCGCGGCATCGGCGATTACCATTGGGGAGACGCTGCTGCAGCAGCTGACGGAGACCAAAGCGGTCGGGCGACTGGTGATCGGACTGAAGAACGTCATGAACAGCCGTCCCGGGTCGCGCGACGATGTGATCCTGCGCGATGGCGATGAGCTGATCGTGCCGAAGCAGCGACAGGAGATCATGGTACTGGGCGAAGTTCAGGATCCGACCTCGCATCTTTACAAGCGCAACATGAGCAGGGACGATTACATCGATCAGAGCGGCGGACCGACCCGGCAAGCCGACAAGAGTCGAATCTACGTGGTGCGGGCGGACGGAACAGTCGATTCGGGCAGCCGCGGCTGGTTCCGCAGCAGTGACAGCGTGGAGATCCGGCCCGGCGATGCCATCGTAGTGCCGCTGGATACTGAACGGCTCCCCGCTTTGACCTTGTACAGTGCGGTGTCGCAGATTCTGTACAACATCGCGATTGCCGCGGCCGAGGCTCGCGCAGTCATACCGTGATTCAAGCGCAGTCAGAATCGGGCCGGTTACATGTACCTGTTGACGCAGCGCGGGATCGAGCAAAAAGCGGGCATGACGCTGGAGTTCATTCGACGCAAGACACGCGAATACGAAACCTTGCGTGCAGAAGCAGAGCAGATGCGTCGAGAACCCCAAACCAGTGAAACGACATCCGTCCAGCGCTGAACTCCCCGCTCTGCTGTTGCGCCTGTGGCGCTGCCTGAGCCGGCGCCGGCGTCGACAATTCATCCTGCTCGTCGGACTGGTGCTGGTCAGCGCGATCGCAGAAGTCTTCACGCTTGGAGCGGTCCTGCCGTTTCTTGGCATTTTGGTCGCGCCGGCGCGCGTGTTGCGGAATCCAGTCGTCGCCGCATTTGCCGCACGCTGGCAGATTGCCTCGCCCGATCAGTTGATTCTTCCCCTGACGGTGTTTTTCGCGTCGATCGCGCTACTGGCTGGGGCGCTGCGTGTGCTGCTGCTGTGGGTGAGTACCCGGCTGGCGTATGCCACCGGATCGGATCTGAGCATGGACGTATACCGGCGCACTCTGTTCCAGCGCTACGACATCCAGGTCTCCCGCAACAGCAGCGAAGTCATCAGCAGCATCATCAGCAAGATTGCCGAAACCGTAAACACACTCAATCAGCTGCTGTTGATGTTCAGCTCGCTGGTGCTGCTGACGGTCATAACGATCGCCCTGCTTGCCATCGACCGCGTCGTTGCCACCATCGCGATCGTCGGCTTTGCCACCTGCTACGGGGTTCTCGCCCGGACGCATCGGCGCAAACTTCGGCAGAACAGCCAGCGCATTGCTACGGAAGATACGCAAGTCGTGAAGGCGCTCCAGGAGGGTCTCGGAGGCATTCGGGACGTGTTGCTGGATGGTACTCAGTCGGTGTACTGCGAAATCTATCGGCGGGCCGACAACGGACTACGTCGCGCCCAAGGTGACAATCAGTTCATCAGCGGCAGCCCCAAATTTGCCCTGGAAGCATTCGGTATGGTGCTGATCGCTGCACTTTCCTATCTTCTGAGCCGACGCCCGGGCGGCGTTGCCGTCGCCCTGCCCGTACTGGGGACTGTGGCGCTGGGCGCGCAGCGGCTGCTACCGGCCCTGCAGCAGGCGTATGCCGCGTGGGCATATATCGCCGGCTCCCAGCGCTCGGTTGCGGCAATTGTCGGAATGCTGGAAGAGCCACTGCCGGAGGAGGCGACTCAGCCGGCGCCGCCACCGCTGCACTGTCAGGATGCCATTCGCTTCGACAAAGTCCGTTTCCGCTATACCAGCGATGGTCCCTGGGTCCTGGACGATTTGAGCTTTGTCATACAGAGGGGCAGCCGAGTGGGCTTGGTTGGCAGTACCGGCAGCGGCAAGAGCACAACGCTCGATTTGTTGATGGGGCTGCTGCAGCCCACGGAAGGAGAGCTGCTGGTGGATGGGGTGGTGGTCAGCGGCAAGCGCATCAGGGCATGGCAACGATGCATTGCGCACGTGCCGCAGAGCATTTACCTGGCGGACGCGACGGTGGCCGAAAACATAGCTTTCGGCGTGCCACATGAGCTCATGGACATGCAGCGGGTAATGACGGCGGCGCGTCTGGCCCAGATTGGGGATTTTATAGGCGGCTTGCCGCAGGGCTATAGCACCTGCGTGGGTGAGCGCGGCGTGCGACTTTCGGGTGGCCAACGTCAGCGTATCGGTATTGCGCGCGCACTCTACAAGGAGGCCAGTGTGCTCGTGTTCGACGAGGCTACCAGCGCTCTGGACAACTCTACCGAACGATCGGTGATGGATGCCGTCGCCGGGCTCGGCCACGGTCTGACCATGGTGATGATCGCTCATCGCCTGACGACGGTACAGCGATGCGACAGCATCATCGAACTGGCCGGCGGGCGACTGGTTGCTCAAGGAACGTATGAACAGTTGCTCGCATGCAGTCCAAGTTTCCGTCGCATGGCCAGGGCGGTCGCCTGACCGGCGACACCACGAGCCATGAGGAAGATTCTGGTTACCGGTGCCGACGGCTTCATCGGCTCACACCTGACCGAAGCCCTGGTACGACAGGGCTACGAAGTGCGTGCGTTCGTGTTGTACAACTCCTTCAATTCCTGGGGGTGGTTGGATCAATGCGGCGAGGACGTCAAAGGCCACTTCGAGGTGTTCGCGGGAGATATTCGCGATCCACATGGCGTTCGAACCGCGCTTCGGGACTGCGATGCCGTGCTGCACCTTGCAGCGCTGATCGCCATCCCCTACTCGTATCACTCCCCGGATACCTACGTGGATACCAACATCAAGGGGACATTGAATGTGGTTCAGGCGGCGCGCGAGTTGGGCGTGACAAAGGTGGTACACACCTCCACCAGCGAGGTGTATGGGACTGCGCGTTTCGTGCCGATCACCGAGGAGCACCCGCTGCAGGGGCAGTCGCCGTATTCGGCGAGCAAGATCGGCGCCGACCAACTCGCCATGTCGTTCTACAGCTCGTTTGGGACGCCGGTCACGATCATCCGTCCGTTCAACACCTACGGTCCACGCCAATCCGCGCGGGCTGTCATTCCGACCATCATTACGCAAATCGCCAGCGGCATGCGGACGATCAAACTCGGTGCTCAGCATCCAACCCGAGATTTCAACTTTGTGGCCGACACGGTCGCCGGCTTCCTCGCGGCTCTGCGGACGGACGACGGTATCGGAGAGGTGATCAACCTTGGCAGCAATTTCGAGATTTCCATTGGCGAGGCTGCCCGCTCCATCGCACAGATCATGCGCGTCGATATCGATATCGTCACCGACGAACAGCGGCTACGCCCGAAAAACAGCGAAGTGGAACGACTCTGGGCCTCGAATGAGAAGGCACGCCAGATCCTCAACTGGCAACCGCATTACGGTGGCATTGACGGGTTCCGGCGAGGCCTGTCGGAGACCGTGAAGTGGTTTCTGGAGTCCGCACACCTGCGTTCGTATCGACCCGATACCTACACGCTCTGAAGCCCGTGTACGATCCTGCTCAGCTCGAACATCGAATCATTGATGCCATTCGTACGGTGGTTGGGAACGGTCCCGTGAGTCTTCACGAGCCTTGCTTTGCCGGCAATGAGTGGCGTTATCTCAAGGACTGCCTTGATTCGACGTTTGTGTCCTCGGTCGGCGCGTATGTCAATCGCTTCGAGTCGGATATTGTCGCCTATACCGGTACCAGGCATGCAGTGGCGGTAGTCAATGGCACCGCGGCTTTGCACGTAGCACTGCGCCTGGCCGGCGTGCTCGCGGGCGACGAAGTGCTCGTTCCTGCGTTGACCTTTGTCGCCACTGCCAACGCGGTTGCGTACTGTGGCGCAGTTCCGCACTTCGCCGACAGCGACCAACAAAGACTGGGGTTGAATCCGCAGGCCCTGCGCGAGTATCTGCGCGCCAGCGTCGAGCTGCGAAACGGCCAGGCCGTGAATCGCGCTACCGGCCGGGTTGTTCGTGCCATAGTTCCCATGCACGCCTTCGGCCATCCGGTTGATATCGAGGGAGTGCTGGCGCTGGCGCGGGATTTTCACCTGGCCGTGGTGGAAGACGCGGCCGAGTCTCTGGGTAGTTGGGTGGAAGGCAAGCACACCGGGACATTCGGCTTGATGGGTACTCTGAGCTTCAATGGCAACAAGACAATCACCACTGGCGGCGGCGGTGCGATCATCACCAATGACCCTGATATCGCCAGGCGCGCCCGGCACCTCACTACCACCGCAAAATTGCCGCACCGCTGGGAATACGGTCACGATGAGGTCGGATTCAACTACCGCATGCCCAATCTGAATGCGGCTTTAGGCTGCGCTCAATTGGAGCAGCTGCCGGGATTTCTGGCCGCCAAGCGCGAGTTATACAAGCGCTACCAGGCGGCGTTCTCCCCCGTGTCGGATGTCCGGCTGGTCGCCGAACCTGCCGGCTGTGCGTCCAATTATTGGCTCCAATGTCTGCTGCTGGAGCCCACTGAAGCGCACCTGCGTGATAGGGTACTGGCGGCTACGAATGACGTCGGGTTGATGACTCGTCCGGCCTGGACGCTGCTGCACCGGCTGGCGCCCTATCGCGATTCGCCGCGCATGCCGTTGCCGGTGGCTGAGTCCCTTGAGCGACGTCTGATTAATTTGCCGAGTAGTCCGCAGCTGTTGTCTGAGGTGCCCAGTTGAGTAAGCTGCCGATTCTGCTCATTGGGGCCGGGGGTCACGCGCGGGCGTGCATCGATGTCATCGAGCTGGAAGGGCGTTTCACGGTGCACGGCCTGTTGGGTCTCAAGGATCAGGTGGGTGCGAAAGTGCTGGGCTACCCTGTAATCGGTACCGACGATGATCTGCAGTCTCTGCGGCAGCACCAATCGCATGCGCTGGTGACAGTCGGCCAGATCAAGTCGCCCGAACCTCGAATGCGACTTTTCAACCTGCTCAAGAGCTGCGCTTTTGAGGCGCCGGTTATCGTTTCGCCACGGGCGCATGTGTCGCGGCACGCGGCTCTAGCGTGCGGCACCATCGTGATGCACGGTGCGGTGGTCAATGCCGGCGCGATGGTGGGTGAAAACTGCATCCTGAACAGCCTGTCGCTGATCGAGCACGATGCGAGAATCGGCGCTCACTGCCACGTTTCGACGGCGGCGGCCATCAACAGCGGTGTGCATATTGCAGCCGGCACGTTCATCGGCAGCAATTCGAGCGTGCGCCAGGGCGTCCACGTCGGCGAGCGCTGTGTGATCGGCATGGGGCAACGCGTTCTCAAGAATTGCGATCCGGGCACGCAGCTGCCGGCCGCGGTGCATCGCCCATGAGCACTCTGGTGATCGCCGAAGCAGGCGTGAATCACAATGGCGAGCTCTCGCTCGCCAAGCGGCTGATCGATGTCGCCGCGGAAGCCGGGGCCGACATGGTCAAGTTTCAAACCTTCAGTGCCGATCGCCTTGTGACGGTGAGCGCCGGAAAAGCCGAATATCAATCCCACACCACGGAAGCATCTGAAACACAACACGCCATGCTACGCAGGCTCGAGCTCTCTGCCGGGATGCACCATGAGCTTATCGAACATTGCAGATTGCGCCGCATCGAATTTTTTTCCACCGGCTTCGACACGCAAAGTGTCGACTTTCTGGCGCAGCTTGGCTTCACGCGCTTCAAGATTCCATCCGGTGAGATAACCAATCTGCCGTACCTTCGCCACGTGGGAAGTTTCGGCAAACCGATCATTCTGTCCACCGGCATGGCGACCCTGGGTGATATCGAGGCCGCATTGGATGCACTGGAACGCGCGGGCGCACGCCGCGATCAGATCACGGTGCTCCACTGTAATACCGAGTATCCGACGCCCATGGTCGATGTCAATCTTCGTGCCATGCTGACCATAGGCGAGGCGTTTGGCGTGGCAGTCGGTTACTCCGATCACACGCTGGGCATTGAAGTTCCCATTGCGGCAGTGGCGCTCGGCGCGACCGTGATAGAAAAGCATTTCACTCTGGACCGGACGCTGCCAGGCCCGGACCACCAGGCAAGCCTCGAGCCCAACGAGTTGCTTGCGATGGTGCGCGCCATACGCAATATCGAACTGGCGCTGGGCAATCCCCTCAAGCGTCCCAGTCCCAGTGAGATCAAGAACCGGCCCGTCGGCAGAAAATCGATCGTGGCGGCGCGCGCGATTCGTGCCGGGGAGAGCTTTAGCGCGGAAAACCTGACCACCAAGCGCCCGGGAATCGGCCTATCGCCCATGTTATGGGACGATCTCATGGGCAGAAAGGCACAGCGCCCCTATGAAAGCGACGAGGCGATCGAGCTTTAGCTGATGATTCTCTCCATACACCAGCCCAGCTATTTTCCATGGCTTGGTCTGTTGGACAAGATTCGCAAGAGCGATGTTTTCATTGTGATGGACGAGGTGCAGCTATCCGACAGCGCTTACCAGCATAGAAACCTGTTTTCGGCCCCGGATGGGCAGGTCAAATTTCTGACCATTCCGTTCTCAAAGAAAAACTATTTGAGGCGCCCTTTTGGAGAGGTCGAGATCGCATCTGCCGATTGGCGCAAAAAGCACTTTAACTTTCTTTGCAATGCCTACCGAAAACATCCCTATGCTAGCGAAATGCTGCCCATTCTCGAGCAGTTCTATGCTGTCGAATATCGGCTGCTCATCGATGCAGTGCTGGCGTCGATGTCGATTTCGTTCGATCTTTTCGGGATTGAGGCGCAGATCGTGCGGCAAAGTGCCATGGCCTACGATCGTACGCTACGGCGCGCGGACCTGGTCGTCGCGCTGGTGAGGGCGTCGGGTGCGAACTGCTATTTGTCGGGGACGGGCGCCAGGTCATATCTCGATGAGAGCCTGTTTCCTGATGGTGTGGCACTGCGCTACAACCAGTTTCAACACCCAGTCTACCCACAGCAGGGTGCCGCAGAATTCCGCGAAGGACTGGCCTGTCTTGATGTGTTATTCAATCTCGGCAAGCGGGGTGCGAGGGCGCTCCTGCGCGAGAATGCCACAGCCATCGCGAACGCATGATTCCTCATTCCGCCAGTGCTTTGATCGCCAGTGACTTCGAGTTCATCCAGGGCATCATCGATCGAAATTACGTTGGTCACGGTCCCCTGTGTGCCGAGTTGGAGGCACTGCTGACATCGCAGTTTGCGTGCACAGAGGTGGTCCTTACCGACAGCGGAACGGCGGCCTTGCATCTGAGTCTTCTCGCCCTGCGGGAGCGTCATCCTGACAAAAGCAGAGTTCTGCTGAGCGGCTACGTTTGCCCTGAGGTAGTCTGCGCCGTGATCCAGGCCGGCCTCGAGCCCGCGCTGGCGGACGTCCGTGAGGACTCGCTCAATGTCGATATGGAATCGATTGCGCAGTTGGTCGATGCCAGATCATTGGCCGTGATCTGCGCGAATATTGGTGGAGTGCCCGATGATTATGTTCACGCCGGGCAGTTCGAAATTCCCATCATTTCCGATTGCGCCCAGGCAATCGGCTCCCGAATCGACGGCAGCGATGTGGCGGCCGCAGGTGTGCTTTCGGTGCTCTCCTTCGGTTCGACCAAAATGGTGACCGCGGGGGGTGGTGGAGCGGTTCTCTGTCGTGACAAGGAGCTCGGACTCACGATCGGCACTTTGTCACGGCAGGAGCTATCGGTGGAAGAATATCGCCAGTCCGGATTTCGGCTCACCTTCGGTCAGCATATGGGAGAACTGCTGGCTGGATTGGCGGCAGCCCAATTACGACGCCTGGAAGGAACGCTCAAACGAAGACGCGAGGTCGCGGCAATCTACGATCACGCCCTCGAAGGCCGCGCAGATGTGGCCCTGGTGCGGGAAAATCCGCTGGTTCAATTCAATCGCTTTCGATACTATTTTCTGACCGAACGCGCCGCTGCCTGGACTGATTATCTGCGCGCAGCGGGCATTGACGCCCGGCGATCCATATCCCATGTAATTCCCGAGTACTATGCGAAGCTGTCGAATATTCCGCGTCTTCGACGTCTCTCAAGGATGGTGGTTTCCGTGCCGATCTTTCCCGCAATGACGGCCGTCGAGGTCGCGTTCGTTGCCGAAACGCTTGGCTCTGCGCCAGGCCCCTGCCTATGAAAAAGATACTCGGGGTGTCGGGCATACGCTCGGACTATGACCTCATGAGCGTCCTCTACAGGCGCCTTGCTGAAGATCCGCAAATCGACTTCAAGCTGCTGGTCGGCGGCGCTCATATGTCTAAGACGTATGGCTATTCGGTCGATCTGATTCGGGCGGATGGCATTCCAATCCTGGGTGCAATCGAGAGCCTGATTGACGGCGACTCGAATTCGGCGCGTCTGAAATCCGCCAGCATCCTGTTGCAAAGCGCGGTTGACCTGGTGGCTGGCTGGAAGCCGGACCTCATTTTATATGCCGGGGATCGCGAGGAGGTCTGGATCGGGGCGCTGTTGGGCAACTACCTCGAGATCCCGACGATTCACTTTTACGGCGGCGATCACACCGCCAGCTGGCACATCGACAATCCGGTCAGGCATGCAGTCTCGAAGCTCTCGACGTTTCATGTGGTGACCACGGAGGAGCATCGACGGCGCCTGCTGGCGTTGGGCGAGCCAGACTGGAGGATTCGGGTATTGGGCAGTCTGGCACTCGACAACTTCGTCGCCGCTGGCCCGTCAGGCTCGGTTCAGCCGCCCGGATCCTTCGGTATGCCACTGGATATCGGCGAGTATGCCTTGGTGCTGTTCCACCCCGACCCCTCGGAATATGCGGTAGCCGGGGCGATTTGCAGGAATGTCCTGCTCGAAGTCAAGGCAGCCGGACTGGGTGCCTGTGTAGGCCATCCGAACACGGATCCGGCAAACCGCAGCATAATCGCGACCTTCGGTGAATTTAAGGACGATCCCCGGTTCTTCTTCTACCGCAACGTAGGGCGAGCCCAATTTATATCGCTATATAGCAATGCGCGGTTCATCATTGGCAATTCATCCTCTGGCATTTTGGAGGCAGCGTCCATTCCCATACCGGCAATCAATGTTGGGCTGCGTCAGCGCGGACGTCTCGCCGGCCTTAATGTGATTTTCTGTGACCCGGACCGTGAGTCGATCCGTCAGGCCATTGCGAAGGCGTTGGATCCGGGCTTCAGAAGTCTGATCTCCGACATGGTGAATCCTTATGGAGATGGTCGGAGTTGCGAAAGGGCGTACGAATTGATCATCAATACGGACTTCTCCAAAGTAGCCCAGAAAGCCGAAGATCCGCTCACCCGATAGCTGTCATCTGGAGTCGATACAGTGTCCTCCGAGGCTGCGCAAATTAACGCATCGATCTGGGACGGCGTCTATGCCAACGGGGGAGGTGATCTGCGCTACCCGAACGACGTGCTGGTCCGCCTGGCGGCACGGCTGGTGGGCGACAGGCGCGAAATCCGAATCCTGGATTATGGGTTTGGCACTGGCGCCAATCTGGTCCATTTCGCTAAACAAGGCCACCAGGTCAGCGGAGTCGAGGTGTCCGGGCACGCTTTGTCACGAACCAGCGAGCGCCTGCGTGCCCTGGGGTTGACTGGGGATTTGCGTCTGGTGCGGGTGGGCGATTCCCTGCCGTTCGACGACGGCTCCTTCGATCTGGTGTATGCATGGCAAGTCATCTACTACAACGATCGCGAGGGGTGGAGCTCGACTGTGCGCGAGTTGGAGCGCGTTACGCACCGCGAGGGTCGGATAGTGATCGCCACAGCAGCCCCGGGGGACATCTCGGAGCTGGAAGCCGAACCGCTCGGCAACTACACCTACCGCTCCAGGGTCGCCGGCCAGCAAGGATGCATTGTGACCATTCCCGATAAGGATGCTCTTGCGTCACTGTTTCCAGGTCGGGTTCTCGAAATTGGCGAGTTCGGCGTACGATTCGGGACAATCAAGAGTCATCATTGGATAGTCTCTTACAGGATGTTCAGCTCATGACCGAACACGTATTGGTGGTCGCTCCTCATCCGGACGACGAAACGCTTGGTTGCGGGGGAACGCTGTTGCGCCTGGCACAGAGCGGCGCGCAGCTGGCCTGGCTCATCGTGACGGGGATATCGCGGGAAGGAGGTTTCTCCGAAGATCGCGTCAGGGAGCGTGACGCGGAAATCGAGAAAGTATCCAGCCTGTTCGGATTCAAGGAGGTGTTCAATCTGAGGTTTCCCACCCGTCAGTTGGACAGGGTGCCCTTTCAGGACCTGATGGGTCGGTTTTCGGCAGTCTACGAGTCATTCAAGCCGGCGCAGGTATTCCTGCCCAATCGATCGGACGTGCACACCGACCATCGTATTGTCTTCGATGTCGCAGCGGCCTGCTCGAAATGGTTTCGATTTCCCAGCGTGCAGCGGGTGCTGGCGTACGAAACCCTCTCCGAGACTGACTTCGCCTTAGGTGAGCCCTCGATTTTTCGGCCGAACTACTATGTCGACATCAGCAATCACCTGGAGCGCAAGCTCGAGGTATTGCAGACCTACAAATCGGAACTCGACGAATTTCCTTTCCCGCGTAGCATCGAGGCCGTGCGAGCCTTGGCGAAGCTTCGGGGGTGCACCGCCGGATTCAATGCTGCCGAAGCCTTCCAATTGTTGCGCGAACGATTTTAGGCAATGGAACAGGATCCGAAACCGGTCGAGATTGCGCGATGGCGTAAGTCGCTGTTGCGCGCCGACGCCACTGTTCAGCAGGCGATCCAGAACCTGAATGAATCGGCTCTGCAGATTTCACTCGTGGTCGGCCCCGGGGATGGGCTGCTGGGAACGATCACGGATGGCGATATCCGCCGGGGGTTATTGCGGGGTTTGGACTTGAATAGCCCGGTCGATTCCATCGTTCAACGGGAGCCCCTGGTCGTGCCGCCGCAGCTGAGCCGGGACATGGTGCTCCAGCTCATGAAGGCGAACAGGATTCACCAGCTCCCTATTGTGGATGCTCATCGGCTGGTACTCGGATTGCACCTATGGGATGAACTGATGGTGCCGCAGCAGCGCCCGAACCTGATGCTCATCATGGCGGGAGGCCAAGGCAGCCGGTTGCGTCCTCAGACCGAGAATTGTCCCAAGCCCATGCTGACGGTGGCCGGCAAGCCGATGCTGGAACACATCATTGAGCGTGCGCGCGCAGAAGGATTCCGGAAATTCGTCGTTGCGATCTACTACCTCGGCCACATGATCGAAGACTACTTCAAGGACGGTAGTCGATGGAACGTCAACATCAGCTATCTGCGGGAGGATTCCCCGCTCGGCACGGCCGGTGCCATCGCGTTGATGAGTCCTCGGCCGTCGGAGCCGTTCGTCGTCTCCAATGGCGACGTGCTGACGGACATTCGTTACGGTGAACTGCTCGATTTCCATATCCGCCATACCGCCACGGCCACAATGGCGGTGCGTTTGCACGAATGGCAGCATCCGTTCGGCGTTGTGCAGACCAAGGGCGTTGACATCATTGGATTCGACGAAAAGCCGATCTACCGCAGTCACATCAATGCGGGCATCTATGTCTTGGCGCCGGCGGCGTTGGCGGCGCTGGAGGAGGGGGAAAGCTGCGATATGCCGACGCTGTTCGCCCGGCTGCAGCAGCGCTCCATGCGCACCATCGTCTATCCCATGCATGAACCCTGGCTGGATGTCGGCCGTCCTGCCGACTACACCTCGGCGCAGCGCGTTCTGAATAGTGGCTCGAATTGAGAATTCTGGCGTTGGTACTCGCGCGTGGAGGATCGAAACGCCTTCCAGGGAAGAACTTGCGCCTGCTCGGAAAGCGCCCCTTAATCGTCTGGAGCATCGACGCCGCCAAGGGATTTCCCGATATATGCGATATTCTCGTCTCGACTGACGACGCGGCAATCGCCGACGTCGCCCGGCAGGCCGGGGCACTGGTTCCCTGGTTGCGTCCGGCGGAACTCGCTACGGATACTGCCTCCTCGCTGGATGCCTGTACTCACGCGCTGGATTGGTACCAGACGCACCGGGGCGCCGTCGACGGGCTGCTGCTGCTGCAGCCCACGTCCCCGTTTCGCAGGCGCGAGTCGATTGTACGCGGCATCGAGCTATTCCGGGCCGGCGGCCAGAGGCCGGTAGTGGGCGTCTCTCCAGCCGAGTCACATCCCTTGTGGTGCTTCCGAATCCTCGATGGCAAGCTCCAGCCCTATATTGATGGCGCCGGCCTCCATCTCCGGTCGCAGGATTTGCCACCGGCCTTCGTGATCAACGGCGCCTTTTACCTTGTCTCGCCAAAGGATCTGAGGAACAATCGCTCGTTTTTCGGCGATGATATGGTGCCATTATTGATGACGGAGCTCGGAGAGAACGTTGACATCGATACCGCCTGGGATTGGAAAATGACTCAATTGCTGCTCGAAGCCGCAGGGGTTCCGCAGTGAGTGCGATCGTTGAAGCGGGTGGCACGCGTTCTGACGGTCTCGACGGTCTGATCGCGGCCGTGCGCAGGCGCTTTGCGCTGGTAGTGGTGCTCGCGCTGCTTTTCGGGGTGGGATTGACGGTACTTTCCTACCATGTAACGCCAATCTATCGCGCTACCATAGTTCTGGCACCGGCGGATACGGAAAAGAACGGTATGGGCTCATCGGGACTGGGTTCCGCCCTGGGTTCCATTGGAGGCTTCGCGGCGCTGGCCGGACTTGGCCTCGGCGGCAACGACTATGCAACCGAGGAAGCCGTGGCGGTGCTCAAGTCGCGACGCTTGACCGAAGAGTTCATTCAAAAGAATGATTTGCTGCCCGAATTCTTTCCCAAGCTATGGGACGCTCAGGCCGGGCATTGGAAGCAGGGCATCAAGAAAGTGCCAACGCTTCAGAAGGGCTTCAAGGTTTTCGATCGAATCAGAAAAATAGAACGCGACGCAAAAAGCGGACTGATCAGCATACGGATTGATTGGAAGGATCCAAACAAGGCAGCCGACTGGGTAAATCAGCTGACTGCACTGCTGAACTCGGAGATGAGCGGCCGCGCGCTGGCACAGGCGGCTGCGTCGCTGGTGTACCTGCAGAAGGAGTATGCCGACACCGTCGATGTGACGACGCGTGATGCCATCAGTCGTCTCATAGAAAGCCAGGTCAAGCAGCAAATGCTGGCGCATGTGACCCGGGAGTACGCGCTGAAGGTGGTGGATGCGGCCATGCCGGCGGATCCGGACGATCCGGTACGGCCCGTCAAGATCCTGTACCTGGCTTTCGGCCTGTTTTTCGGCACCATGGTCGGAATCTTTGTCGCGCTAAGACTCGACAAGCGCGAGCGCAATCGCGCCCGGTAGCCGCAGTGGCCGTCACCAAAGTGTTTGCCGCCGATGAGGCGTTGAACGGCGATCTGGTTAAACTGTACGATTTCGTCGGCGCCGTGCGGGCGCGGCTGCTGTTGATAATTGCCATTGCTGTGTTTTCAGGACTTGCCATGGCGGTATTGGCTTACATCATGAAGCCGGTCTATCGGGCTACCGCGATACTGGCACCGATCTCCGGGGACCGACATCACCTCGGCAGTGAGCTCGATGCAGGCGGGGCAGCGGGCATTGGAGGGGGGGCGTCCCTGAGCGCCCTAGCCGCTTCGGAGTTCCCCGATATCGATCGCGACACCGATGAAGCCATGACAGTGCTTCGGTCGCAGGAGTTTACCGAAGCCTTCATTCGTGACAACAATCTGCTGCCAGTGCTATTCCCAAAATTGTGGGACAGCCGCGCAGGTCACTGGAAATCGGGAATCAAAAAAATTCCGACGCTGCAGCGTGGTTTCGTTGAGTTCGACAAAATCCGAAAGATCGATGTCGACACGATCGAAGACTTCATTACCCTGCAGATAGATTGGCCGGATCGCATTGCCGCCGCTGACTGGGTCAATCAGATGGCGCAGCGCCTCAACGATGAGTTACGGCGGCGCGCCATCGAAAGTTCCGATGCATCACTCGGCTATCTGCAAAAGGAGCTGCAAACCGTCGAGGACGTTGGTACCCGTCAGGCAGTCGGCCGCCTGATCGAGGGGGAAGTCAAAAAGCGCATGCTGGCGCATGTGAGCGAGGAATTCGAAGTTCGGGTGATCGACAAGGCGCTGGTTGCCGATGCCGATTTGCCTCAAAGTCCGAATAAGATATTGATGACAGGAATAGGTTTGGCCTTCGGGTTGCTGGTGGGAATCGCAGTATCGCTGTTGCTTTACCGCCGGGAGCTTGCAGCCAGCGGACGTCTTTGATGCGCTTAGCGCGGATCCGAATAAGCGCCACCCCTGTTCCGGATGCCGTCACTGACGCCCCGGGCAAGCATGCGCCAGTGCAAAGTCCAATCCTGCGAAAAGCGGAGCGCGACCGGTAGCAACAGGAGTCGCCCAATGAGACCTGCCATGAGTCGCGCCTTCCATCCTGGTGGAACGTAAGCGCGAGCACATAGCCGCAGGACATTGCGAGCGTAGTAATAGCGACGAACCGGGCGGTAGTTCAGGACGCGCATGCCCAGTGCCGTTGCGGCCGGACCCGAACTCAATTCATGAGGCATAGTCACCGAGCAGATGCCAAACAATCGATATCCGCGAGCCACCGCACGCAGGCACCAATCGATATCCGTGTAGTCGATAAAGAGCGCGGGATCGTACTGCCCGATGTCGTGAAATGCAGCCATGGAAATAAGGGCGCCCGAAGTGATCAGGAAATCCACCTCGATGTGCGCAGTACCGTTCCGGCAATCGACGGCGACCGGCCACCCCATTCGCCGTCGTACGAATAAATGGTCGATGCCTATGGCTTCGCGCATATCTACCGTGCGGGGCCCGACGGCCGCGATCCTGGCTCCTGCGCGGCGAAGCTGCTCGAATGCTTCCACCAGCGCACCGATTTGCCCCCGGCACGGCTGGCTGTCCTGATCAAAGGTGGTCACGAAATCGCTTCCAGCCTCGACTGCCATTTGGAAGCCCCGATTGAGCGCGGCACCGATTCCCTGATTGCTGCCCATGTCGACGATGCTCACGGCGGCAGTCTGCGGCGTGATTATCACGGCCTCGCGAGCGCCGCCGTTGTCCATGACATAAATTCGATGACACTCGAGTGCCAGCACGTCCAGCAGTCTATTGATCTGCTGTGCGTCGGGAGAAAATGCGACCACGATCGCATCGACCTTGAAAATCGCGCGGCTGGACCAAGGGGCTACCGCGGCGGTGCCCGGCTCACTCATGGGGATATGACGGTGGGTGTTCCGTGTGGGACGGCACCGCCGACGATCGAATTCTTTGAGCCGACTCGCGACAGTACCCGGAGCGAGAAGAGCGCCAGCAGTACGTACGACAGACCGATGGGATTGTTCAGATAGGGGTTGGTTGCCGTCTGCAGGTATACCAGAACTGTCCCAAACAGGTAGGCGCTGGCAGTCGGATGCAGATGCGCATCTGGGACTTTGGAAAAATAGTAGACGCACAATGCCAGGGGCAACGTCCAGAACAGCAACCCCACTATGCCAAAACTCCAAAGCACCCAGAGAAAAGTATTCTCGATCATTCTACGGCCGTTAATCTGCGCGCCGTACCCTTCGCCGATGATCAGGGTTTTTATGGTCGCGTGGTCGGCCAGATAAGTCATGTCCTGGACTCGCTGGTCGGTCGAAGTCACCTGGCGTTCCGACTGGTTGGTATCCAACGACGGCAGGTATTCCCAGACGAAGAACGCTGCCGCCGCAGCCAGTAGCAGCGCCGGGATGACGGTACGCCAGCGTCTCTGGACAACAAGCATCAGAAGAAGCGACAGGGAAGTCGAAAGCACAAATCCCCGGGTGAGGGTGGCCACCAGGGCCAGTGCCGTCACGAGCGCCAACGGCGCCCAGTATTTGCCGCGAATTCCGACAAAGAAGACGATCGCCACACCCAAATACAGAAATCCCTTGTAAATGAAAAACTCGCCGCTGCGAAACACGACGTCTCCGCTTTTTTCGATCAGCGGTCGCAGCACGCTCAAGTGAACTACGCCAGTCAGCAGCGCCAGCAATATGGTCAGGTAGACGCAGGCCAACGTCGCGCCTGCGATCTGGACGATGCGTGCGCAGCTATCCACGTCCTTTTCGGTCTGTATCATGAGCGCAAAAAACGGCGCCGCAAGCCAAAAGAGCGACTGCTGGAACGCGGTGAACATCTCTACAGCGTCACTACCGTTGATGGCGCCCACCAGCAGTCCACCGACATGGATGATCAGGTAGGCGAGCACGAGCGCCATTGCCAGCAGCACGCCGTCGGCCCTCCGGCGCGGAAACAACAGGGATATCAAGGTCGCGGCAATGCAGCCGGCAAATAGCGCCATGCGCAGTGTCAGGGGTCCGGCCGCCGTCACATGGCCGCCACCGCCGAGCAGGAGTTCAAACAGGGTGATCGCAAATAGCGTGCGCATCAAGGAGTCGATGAGTTGTCCCGTACCAGTATACCAGCGCAGGCGACTTGCGAATCGCCGACGCCGTCGGCGATCATTGAACACACAGTAGTTCCCAGCCTGCTCGCGCGGAGTTCCTCAAGTGCAACTGACCCGTAATGCCATCGACGGCTCCGCCCTGGTGTCTGGGCGCGGCGGAACACGCGCTTGAGTCATCCTCTCATTCGAAAGGCGGTCTACTACTATGCCATGGGGACGGCCAACCTCTGTGCAAGCGTCATGCAACGGATTATGCCGCATCGGCCGCGAATGGCCGAACGGCTCGCTTTGTTCTCTGGGCGCGGACTGGAGATCGGAGGAAGCAGTGCCATATTTGGCTCGCGCGGGCTATTCCCCATCTACCAGACTTGCGCCAGTCTGGACAATGTTACGTTCAGCAATCGCACCGCCTGGGAAGGCGTAATAGAGGCCGGCAGGAATTTTCGTTTCAATAGCGCCAGGGAGCCTGGCTATCAATATGTGATGGAAGGTGCGGCGCTCGAGTCATTGACGAAGCGCGACTATGATTTTGTCGCCTCATCACACATGCTGGAACACACTGCGAACCCTCTGGCCGTACTGCGCGGGTGGAAGCAGGTTCTGAAGGACGACGGTATCCTGGCGCTGGTGTTGCCACACAGGGACGGAACATTTGACCATCGTCGCCCGGTGACCAGGCTGGAGCACATCATCCAGGATTTCGAGGATCAGATGGATGAGCGCGACGCAACCCACCTTGGCGAGATCGTGAGGTTGCATGATCTGAGGCTCGATCCCTTGCAATCCTCCAGACAGCATTTCGAGAAATGGATATTGGATAATTATTCGAACCGAGGTGCCCACCATCATGTCTTCGACATGAGATTGGCCGCGCAGATGATCGATTTTGCGGGCTTCCAGATCATCGAGATTGAGGCAGCCCGGCCCTTTCACATCCTCCTGCTCGCCCGAAAAACACCCGAAGGGACGAGGCCAGATAACTCGGCTTTCCTCGATTTTGGCGCACGGTGCTATCGATCCAGCCCATTTCCAACCGACCGCGCGGCCCGCACGCGCGACGCTGGCTGACGGTCATCATGAGGGATTCAGGGCCACGCCGAAAACCTCCGCCAGCCACGAGTCCAGCGAATACCTGAGGCGTATCTGTTCCGGTAAGGGCGTCGCCGGACTGCGCACGAAGGCCGGATCGAGTTTCAAGTCGTCACTTTCCAGCAACCGTATGTTATCGGCGGAATAGAAATCGTAATTGACGATATCCGTCGCCGTGGTGAGAAGTTTCTTGCCGAGCCCCACAGCCTCGATGGCGCGCATCGTAATGCCACACTGATCCTTGTGCGGAAAGTCGAGAATGGCCCGCGCGCGCTGATTGGTATTCATGACCTTGTGATAGCCGAGCGGACGGGTATGTACGTCGCGGGCAGCTCGTTTGGTCGCGAGCTTCAGCCAGGTAAAGACGCCGGTATACAGATACAGGAACACCGACATACGCTGCATCTCCGCCAGGGACTGGACCCGGCGCATCAGCGGCAGTCGATCCGAATGCAGCCAGCCGATGAAGCAAAGGTCGATTGACTCAGCGGCGCCCCGATTCAGTGGCGCAGGCGCGATGTCGTCGCGATAGAACAGCGGTCTGAACTGAAATGTGGGCCGTGCCAGGGCGTCCTTGCGGTCGAAGGTGAGTACCCGGTCGAAGTATGGCAGGCGCTCTTCGATTCCAGCGACCTTATGCAATGTGTCCCACAGATACAGGATGAATTCCGCGCCGCGCTGAGCTTGCCGCAGCGCCTCGAGGAACGGGAGCGCTAAATCTGCGCCCTTGATGGCGAGCACGAAATCGTATTGCGAGCCGCGGACGGCCGCCAAAATCCCGCCCTGGTGGCGTTCAATCAGCCAGTGCGCCTTGTGTTCCGGATGACTCAGGCGTCCGGCGAGCGGGCCACCCCGCACCAGCGCTGGCCGGTCGAAAAATGCATCGACCACCGCATGATGGCGGCGTAGACGGGTGACGATGCTGGCCTCGTAGTCGTAAAAGCCGGTGCCGATGAACAGGATGCGCTTGCCAGGCAGGCTCCTCACTTATACAGGCCCCGACGTCGCATCTCTTCGATGCTGCGATCGAATTTGTCGGCGGCCAGCGGTTGCGCCGTCACCCAGTCACAGAATCGCCGCACGCCCTGCTCAAACGGTATCTTCGGTTCGAAACCCAGAAACGAGCGGATTCGGGAAATATCTGCGAAGTTGTCGCGAATATCTCCGAGCCGAAAGTTGCCACTGACTTCGATCGGGGAGTCACCGTGCAGCGCCGATCGTAGCAGCTGCGCCACGGTCAGCACGTCTGTCCTGATCCCGGTGCCGACGTTGAAAACCTGGTGGTTGGCTGCGTCGCTTTCAATCGCCAGGCGCGTCGCCTCCACGGCGTCGTCGATGTAGAGGAAATCCCGGCTTTCCCTGCCGTCCTCGAAAATCGAGATCGACGCACCATTGCGGATGCGGGTGGAAAAAATTGCCAGTATGCCGGTATAGGGATTGACCAATGATTGTCCCGGACCGTAGACGTTCTGGTAGCGCAGGGCGACGGCTGGAATTCCGAGTGAACTTCCGACAGTCATGAACAGCTGTTCCTGGCAATGTTTGGAGATTCCGTAGACCGACGAAGGATGGAGTTTGCTGGCTTCGTCGGTTGGCAGCAGTGACACGTCGTGGTTGCATTCGGGACATTTGACGGCGAAATCTCCGGCGAGCATCTGTGCCTGTGCCCTCGGCAGCGGATATACCTGGCCATGCTCGTCGCATTGATATTTCCCCTCGCCATAGATGGCCCGAGATGACGCGACCAGCATTTTCCGGACGCCGTGAGATTCATTCGCCAGTATCTCGAGCAGATTGGCGGTACCCACGACATTGACATTCATGTAGCGCTCAATCTGATACATCGACTGCCCGGTGCCTGTTTCGGCGGCAAAGTGCACGACGATGTCCTGATCGACCAGCGCGCGCCGCCAGTCCTCGATTCGCCTGACGTCGCCGCGTATCACTGCCACGCTGTCGTCCGGAGTGGGACCGGCGGGACCGTCGTGAATCTGCGATGAGAAGTTATCCAGGACGGTGACACGGTAACCGCGAGAGAGCAGGTGGCGTCCAAGATTCGAGCCGATAAATCCTGCTCCGCCGGAGATCAGCACGCGTTTCAATTCTGGAATGCTCCCGCATGTTTGCGCAGGACCGTGGCCCGCGAAGGTGCGGTAGTCTAAACGGAATGACATCCTTTTTCGAATACGCGGGCGCGGAAGCGGCGAACATGGGGCGCGCGAGGGCGGTACAATCGGCGGCGCGCCGGACCGCTGAGCCGGCGACTCGAGGTGATCACGTTGTTGCAACCAGGGTCAGGGGCGATCAAATGACGGGGCGACTGCGGATGTTTCGCGCGCTGTCACTGTCCCGGAAGATGCAGGCTGCTGCGCTCTACTGGGCAAAACTGAAGACGCGCCATATCTACGGCCCAAGATTGCAGGCCTGCGGCCGGAACAGCATAGTGCTGAGGCCGCTATTCTGGACCCCGGAGTCGATTTCCATCGGCCGGGATGTTCTGATATGGCCCGGCTGCCGCATCGAAGCGGTTGATGTACTCGACGCCGCGGTAACCGGAGAGCGGAGCGCGTCCACGCCCAAAATCGCAATTGGCGATGGGGTCACCATGCAGCAGAACTGCCACATTACCGCCGGCGGCGCCCTGATAATCGGCGCGGGCACCACCATCCTGTGCGAGGCATTGATTACCGACGTCGATCATCGGTACGAGGAGTTCGGTACTCGCGTCGTCGACCAGCCGATGACAGTCATGCTGACGCGCATCGGCCAAAACTGCTTCATTGGCGCTGGCGCCAGAATATTGGCGGGAACGATCCTTGGTGACAGCTGCGTGGTCGGCGCCAACTCGGTCGTACGTGGAAACTACCCCAGCGGGGCTGTAATTGCCGGGGTTCCCGGGCAGGTGGTCAAGCGATTCGATGCCGCTAGCCGACAGTGGATCAAGGTCGATCGCAGCTGATGCGTCAATTGAGCACAGGCGATGTTAAAGCTATGGAAAATTTGAACAGATCGGATGCCACCGAGTTGATGTTCGTCAATCACTCGAGCGTCCTGATCAGGCGGTCGGACAGGTTTCTGCTGACCGATCCATGGCATCAGAAGCCGGCATTCGGCAGCTGGCTGCCGACGATGCCGCAGTATGTTCATCCCGCCTATCTCGCCGCGCTCGGCAAGCGCCTGACAATCCTGATATCCCACGGCCACGACGATCATTGCGACGACGACCTGTTGCGCATATTTGATAAGGATACCGAGATCGTCACGGCCAATTATACCGCGCCCTCGGTGAAGAGTCGGCTGAAGAAGATCGGGTTTAGCAAGATAACAACCGTTGATGCGGGCGGCAGTACGATTGCAAATGGCTTCACCGTCAGGAGTTTCATCAATCCAGCCCGATCATTGGACGATGCGATCTATACGATCGATACGCTCACGGGTCTTGTGATCCACTGCAATGACAACTGGTTCGAGTTCGATCCTGAGACCTATGATGCTATTGGGTCGCAGATAAGTCGCTACAGCCCCCAAAATGTCGCATTCCTCAGTCAGACCAACAGCGCCTCCGGGTATCCCGTCACTTATCGAAACTTTCCCGAAACCAGGAAAAAACAGATCCTGACCGAGAAAGTTGTGGCCATGATCCGTCAGGGGCTGTTGAACGCGCACCGGCTGGGCCTGTCGACGTTCTGTTCGTACGCCGGGTATGCCTCGGTGTTCGTGAAGGACAAACCGGAGTATCTGACCATCGGGCTGATGCCGACACCGAGATTCATCGCCGAAGAGCTTCTGACGGACGAGCAATCTCGGGCGCTGCTGGCAAAGGTGCGGATCCTCGACTTCTATCCCGGCGATGTGCTCAACCTCGACTCGGGTGCCATCCGGAAAGCGTTCATAGGCAGCGCAAATTATGCGGATCAGGACTTGCGAGAAGCGACCCAGCGCTACTATGACGCCTATGGAATCATTGCAAACTGCGACAGCTACGGGATCGATCGATCATCCGAGTTCGACGAGGGCCGCCTCGACTATTTTCTCGACAATCTGAATCGATTCGTGATCAGGAAACTCAGCGCCGACGCCGGTGGCTTCGACGGCATTCTGGGGAAATCGTTCGAGATCGAAATCGCGGATCGAGCTGTTTCGCGTCGCATCGTATTCGGCCAGGATGGTGTCGCAAGCTCGATGCAAGGCGAGCCGCCGAACAAGCGTGTAACGACCAGCGCCGGCATCATGGCGCGAGTGTTGAGCGGTGAGATCCTGTTCGAGAATTTGTATACCGGCTATGAAGCCGAATGGCAGCGATGGCCGACGGAGGTTTACAATCGCGACATCATCCTGTTCTTGGTCATGTATTCATACGTCTATAAGAATCGTCTGAGCGGCGAGTACGGACGTACTGCCCGGCCTTGACGGCTTGCGCGCCACAAATACGTCGCCGTTGACGACCAGGTGCTCTGGGCGTTGGAGCATTTCGAATTGGGTCTCGAATCCCACTGCCGCCAGGTCGTGGACCAGTGCGGATCCAAACACTCTGTAGGCAAGCACTCCGCCGGTCAACGGGTCGCCATGAAAGTGCGGTTTGCACAGATACACATCCTCGGCGGACGAGGTGTCCACCAGTTGAACATGCTGCTCGGAATCGGGGTCGAAGGGCACTGTGAATATATAGGCACCGCCGGGGCTCAATACTCGGAAGAGTTCACGATGCGCCGCATCGCAATCCCGGACGTGCTCCATCACGTCCGAGGTCAGGGCAATGTCAAAGGATTCATCGGCAAAACTCAGACGCTGCAAATCCTGGTTGAAATAATTTGGCCCGAGCTGCGCGCCCCAGGGTTGGTCAGGCAGATAACTCAATCGCACATAGGACTCGTCACGGCGCAAGAGTTGGCTGATGGCGCTGAAGTTATCGGAGTCGAGTATGCGGACGCCACGCAATCCGTGTGCCGCCACTTCGGCTATCGAATCGAGCCGGACAGCCCAGCGCGCCTTGAGGTACTCCAGTAGTGCGATCGCGAGGGACCTCTGACGCATGGACGCCAGGCAGACACGGCACTGCAGCGTCTCCCGAAGTACGCCTATGTGGTGCTCTTTGCGCAGTGGGATATCTGGAAAGTCGTATAGCGGCGTGGCATCGGATCCACAGATTGGACAGCGAAAATGCCGGCGCCGGTACTTGAGGAAGTGGCCAACATTGCTGCGGTTCAGTCGGTGCGTCAGTTGTGCGGGATCTCTCGACAGGTCTCGAATCATCCGCAGCAGCATGCGCCGATTGCTGTGCATCGGAATCACCCAGTCGGCAACTTTCCCCAGGAAGCCCCTGCTCATCTCGGCAATCTTCAATGGCGTTTCAATTTCGTGGACCGATTATACTGACGCCCCGCAGCAAAGGCGCGGGCATGCAAGGGGTACAGGCGGCACGTGGAGCTGGACGAGTTTACGGAGAGGATGTTCTCGATAGAGCGCCGTCTTGGATTATTCGCCGATCGACTGGATGGTCTGCCGTGGTGGGACGCGGTTCGTTACGACGTCTACACTTCGCTATACAGGGAAATGTCAGCTCTGCCGGGGGCAAAGCCCGACGCGCGCAGTCTGCTCAGCCGCCTGGGGGGGCGTGTGATGCGTGGCTGGCTTTCTTTCCTGCTGCAGTTGCGGGTGAGATTCGGCCGCTACGATGTGCTCGTGCTGCGGGCGGCACGGCAGCTGAGAGACGGCAAGCTTTCGGATCCGGCGATCGACGATTTTATATCGCTGTGCCCTGGCAGGCTTCTGACCATCAACACGTCTCCCCATTACCACCATATATTGCGCGCGAGCTCGGTTTCGGCGCAGGCAATACGCGTCCCGGCGCTGATCCAGGAACTGATCGAGGCGCTCCACTCGGAGCTGGGGAGTTCATGGGACGAGGACCGGCTTCGGGCACTCATTGTCGCTGGCATAGCGCAATTTGAGAACGCAACCATCGCCTACCGTAAACTGTTTGCGCGCGTGCGCCCGAGGCTGGTCATCATGACTCAGAACGGAATGGAGAAGGCGCTCTTCTTCGCCGCCAATGAAGCCGGTATTCGAGTGATCGAAGGGCAGCACGGCTTGATCGGTGCGACGCATCCGGCATACGCCTATCCACGAGATGTGGATTACCAGCATTCACCTACTTTTCCGGCCGTGTTCCTCGAATTCTCCAGCCATTGGGCGAGATCCTGTTTCTACCCGGCGGGCAGGTGCCTTCCGATCGGCAACGATCACTTTGTGCCGGGCGTTTCGCCGCCATCGAAGCCGTTGAGCGCCATCATGTTCGTTGCCAGCGCTCCCTATCACGTTGCCATGCTTCCGTGGGTTACGGGTCTCGCCGCCGCGCTGCCGCATCGCGAGCTGATTTATAAGCTTCATCCCGGTCAACGCTTCGCGACTGAGGCAATCAGGCGTGAACTATCGCCCTGGCAGAACATTCGAGTGGTCGATGCCTCCCTGCCGGCCCGCGCCTTGCTTGCTGAGGTGTCTCACGTGGTGGTCATACAATCCACGGTCGCACTCGAAGCGCTGCAGTCCGGCAGACGAGTCTGTATTCTGCCGCTGTTCGAATATCGCACCCATACTGATTTGTTTGATTTAAGAGAGGTCGCTGTAACGGGAGATATCGAGCAGTTGATCGCAGCGGTAAACGTTGCCGCCGCTGGCGGCGACCCCCCCACGTTTTTCGATCCGTTCGACGCCCAGGCAGCGATGCGGCTGTTGAGCGATCTCTTACCCTCCGCGCGTCGGTTCGGAGGCCCTGATCAAGCCAATTGAAGTGCCTTGCCCAGGTCATATAAACTCGGCTGCCGGGTTGCGCTGAATATGAACTTCGGTCTTGAGAGTCGCACTAAGTAGAATCGCACCAGATCAATTTGAACGATTCTGCCTCAGTGGTGATGAGCGTCTACAACGGCCGCGAATTTATTGCGGATCAGCTCGACTCCGTTCGCGGGCAACTACGCCCCGGCGATGAGCTGATAGTCGTGGACGACGCCTCTACGGATGGGAGCCTGCAGTCGCTCCGTATGTCGGACTTTCCCAATATTCGCGTGGTCACCAATCCCCGCAACCTCGGGGTGATCGAGAGCTTTCAGCGTGGCCTGTGGCTGGCGCAACGCGATGTGGTCTTCCTGTGTGACCAGGACGACGTTTGGGCGCCCGGCAAGCGGGATGCATTCATGGCGGAGTTCGCGCGCGATCCAGCGGTTTGCGTGGTCGTATCTGACGCCCAGGTGATAGATGGCGACGGCCGGCAGATCGCCCCATCCTTCATGGCAATTCGCGGCGGATTCAGCGGAACGATACTGGGAACCTTGTGGCGCAATCGATATCTGGGCTGTGCAATGGCGGTGCGCCGCTCTTTGCTGAAGGTGGCCCTGCCATTTCCATCAGGGGTTCCGATGCACGACATGTGGATTGGAGTCGTGGGGCGTGCCAGCGGTCGAGTGGTCTATCTGGAGACCCCCTACGTGCGCTATCGTCGACATGGAACTAATCTGACTCCCATCCGATCGCACGAGTCGTTGGGTCGTCGGCTGCGCTGGCGTGGCGCGCTACTCATGCTGCTTGTGCAGCGGCTGTTGTCAGCCCGGTTTGGTCTGCATAAGCCGTCCTCTGCTCGATAACCTCGCCGCTCGCGAAGGGCTGGTGGACGGAGCAGGCGCATGACAACGATATCGGTCATCACTGTGTGCTTCAACAGCGCAAAGACGATCGCGGAAACCATTCAGTCCGTCGAGACACAATCAGGCGCACGACGCGAGCATATTGTGATCGATGGAGCGTCTACGGACGGGACCATGGAAATTGTCCGCCGCTACGATCGCAGTATCGCGCGCTCGATCTCCGAGGCTGACGTGGGAATCTACGATGCCATGAACAAAGGCATCCGCTTGGCCACCGGCGATCTCGTAGGCTTTCTGAATTCGGATGATCGTTATCTGGACGCGAATGTGCTGGCTGACGTCGTTGCAGCATACGAGTCGAGTCGATGCGATTTCATCTATGGCGATCTGCACATGGTCAACGATCAGGGGCGTCTGGTGCGCCACTGGAAAACCGGCGGCATTCCGTCGACTGGTTTGACAGGTATGCAAATTCCCCATCCGGTGCTGTTCGTGCGGCGCGAACTGCTTCTCGAGATCAAACCACCCTTCGATCCAAGTTACCGCATTTCCGCGGATCTCAAGCAACAGCTCATCCTGGTTAACAGGATGCGAGCCAAGGGAACATATATTCGCCGGCCGTTGGCCGTGATGAGAATCGGCGGAGCGAGCACCAGAGGTCTTTCCGGCTACCTGGCCGGTTGGCGAGAGTCTGCTCGCGCCTACAACGACGTTTTCGGGAGCGGTGGCGGCTGGTACACTGTCAAGAAAGTATTTTCGAAAATCAAAGGCGTTCGTCATTGGGGTTGACCAGCAGATCATGTTTGTGGCGCGCTGGTCGGACGAGCTTAGATGCCCCGTCGGTACCTGTGTAATGAAGTCTACCAACATTGTCATCATCGGCGGCTCGGGTTTTATCGGTACCTGCCTGAGTCGGAATCTTCAGCGGAGTGCTGCCGGAAAATTCTGCATCATCGACAAGGTCAGGAGCGAAGCGTTCTCTGAGCTGTCACGAATAGCAGATGTCCGCTCGATTGACGCGATACGAGCCGAAATCGCGGAGAACTCCGTCCTGATCAACCTGGCAGCGGAGCATCGCGACGACGTTACGCCGCGCCGCCTGTACTACGATGTCAACGTTCAGGGTGCTCGAAACATCTGTCATGTCGCCAGCGAAAAGAGTGTCTCCACGATCGTTTTTGCGAGTTCAGTTGCGGTCTATGGATTTGCCCCGCTGGGCACAGGCGAGTCTGGAACAATCAGTCCGTTCAATGACTACGGCCGCAGCAAATATGAGGCCGAAGAGATCTTCAAGGCCTGGCAGGCCGAATCGCCGGATGAGCGAACTGTGGTGATCGTGCGCCCAACCGTGGTATTCGGCGAGCAAAACAGAGGCAATGTCTACAATCTCCTGCGCCAGATAGCATCTGGACGCTTCGTCATGATCGGTAATGGTGAAAACAGAAAATCCATGGCGTACGTCGAGAACGTCGCGGCATTTCTTGAGTATGCCACCACGTTCAAATCAGGCGTTCATATTTATAATTTCGTCGACAAGCCCGATTTGACGATGAACACGCTGGTGCAGACGGTAAACGGAATACTCGGAAAGGCCGAGGCGGTTCGTTTACGCATTCCCTTTGCTTTTGGTTATCTGATTGGCATGTGCTTCGATCTTGTTGCGGCCATTACCGGGAGGAAATTTGCGATCAGCGCGATTCGCGTCAAGAAATTCTGCGCCAACTCGGTGTATCAGACGGCAGTGGAGAAAACCGGCTTCAGTCCACCAGTACCCTTGTCGGAAGCCTTGAAACGTACCGTTCGCTACGAGTTCGTCGAGTCCCATGAGAGAGAACGGTTGTTTTATTCGGAATAGAGGCGGATTGCGGGGCTATAGTGGCGCCCCCACCTCCCTGGCGCTCGCCGACGCCCGGCAATGAACCAATTGATTACCGAATGCCTCTTCGGGTCGCCTCAACACTCATCACCGTTAGTGCACCTGCGACGGGATACGGTTCTCATTGACGGTGCGACTGCGGTCACAAACGGACTGAGGCGCTGGACGTAAGCGGCGACTGACACTCAATATGCCCTGGACCTCCTTGACGTGCTTCGGGTTTTTGCACAGGATGCGCGCGCGCAGATGCGTCGGAATATCGAGGCCGGTTGCAGGGAAGGAGCTTTAGGGCGTTGCCCTGAACAGCTTCTGCAGGCCGGCGGTCTATGAACACACCGTCTCGGTAAGTGGGTCCCAGGCGATCGTTGCATGGCACGGAAGGGATGCATTACTTTGCGTTCGCGGGTAATGCTGTTCTTCCCGTTTGCAATTTTGTGTCATTGGGCTCTGGATGTGGTCTGTGTCAACGAGTTCATTGACGCTGCGTTGAGCCGGTGAGCGCACTCGAAGTGCAAGGCTGGCTGCTGGTACTGGGAACCTGCTGTGGCCGCGCAGAGTTGGTCCCGGACGGTGATAGCCTGTGGGACCGATGCGTCAGCTTAGGAGACCGGTGATTTGAGCACTATCTCGGCAGCCCTTGCGGCTTTCGCTGTGACCATGATGGCCATCCTGACGCTACGGCCGGTCGCCGTGGCGATAAATCTTGTCGATCGGCCTGGGGGGCGCAAAACCCATCACGGCAAGGTTCCCGTGGTCGGCGGCCTCGCCATGTTTCTGGGCGTGATTTTTGGCATCGGACTGGTCGAATCGGCCCGCCCACTGACCGGCGCCTTGATTTCCTCCTTCGCACTGGTCGTCACCGTGGGCATGGTCGACGACCGCTTCAGCGTCTCGCCCTGGCTGCGGCTGCCGCTACAGGCCACCGCAGCGGTCCTCATGACCCTCGGGACTGGCACAGAAGTGTCGTCAATTGGAGACGCTTTTGGGGTGGGCACTATTCAATTTCATGGCGTGCTGGGGGAGTGCCTGACGGTCCTGTTCGTCATGACGGCTATCAATGCCTTCAACATGCTCGACGGCATGGACGGCCTGGCCGGGACGGTGGCCTTCGTGGCGCTGCTGGCTTTGGGCTGGTCCGCCTGGGATGCCGGTCATCATGACCTGGCGGCGGTCTGCGCCATCATAGGCGCTGCCACAGCAGCGTTCCTGCTCTTCAATCTGCCCACGAGGCGCAATCGGCGCATGCGCTGCTTCATGGGGGATGCAGGCAGCACCCTGCTGGGGGTGTCGCTGGCGTGGATCTGCATTCGCGCCAGCCAGTTCGGGGGCTCAGAAGGCCCCCTGGGGGGCGCTGGCCTCTCGCCGGTGAATACCCTCTGGATCGTGGGCCTGCCCATTTTTGAGTTCTTCTGGACCATCATCCGCCGCACCCTGAGGGGCCAGTCTCCGCTGACTGCCGACGCGGAACACTTTCATCATCTGCTGCTGCGCGCCGGTTTCGGGGTTCAGGGCGCCTTCATGATGTTCCTGGTGCTGACCTTGTTACTGAGTGCCGTGGGCCTGACCCTAAACGCGCTGCACGTGCCCGATTACGCGTCGCTGCTGCTGCTTTTCGGGGCCGGTGTCACGATCGTGCGCCTGATGTATTCGGCCCGCAGCCTGGTGCGATTCTTCCCGGAGCGTGCACGTCGCCGGGTCGCCTGGCGTCCGCCAGACGAAGTGATGCCGATGATGGCGGCCGATCGCTCGCTCAAGAAATAGCGCGGTGTCCGGCAGGCACAAGGGACGAGTCGTCGCCATTACCGGCGGCGCTGCCGGGATTGGCCAGGCAATCGTGCATCGCCTCGCAGGCGAGGGGGCGCGCATCGCCATCGCCGACATCGCCGATGCCACCGAGACCATCGAGCTTGCACGCCGGGCCGGCGGCGAGGCAGCGGGATTCCGGGTCGACATCGCCGATTGGGAACAGATGACTGCCTTTGCCGATCATGTGCGGGCACGCTTCGGCGACCCCTCGATCCTCATTCACTGCGCCGCCCTGCAATTCATGAGTGCCTTCGAGGAACTCAGTTCAGAGCGCTGGCGCGCGACCCAGGATGTCAATGTGCTGGGCGGCTTTCATCTCGCCAAGGTGTTCCTGCCGGCCATGAAAGCGGCGCGTTGGGGACGCATCGTCATGGTCGCATCGTCCAGCTTTTTTGCGCCGCCGGCGCGCATGACGCACTACATCGCCAGCAAGGGCGCGCTGCTCGGCCTGGTGCGCGGCCTGGCTGCCGAAGTCGGTGAATTCGGCATCACCGTCAACGCGCTGGCTCCCGGTCTGACGCGCACGCGCAATGCGATCGAGGGCGTGCCCCAGGCACATTTTGATTCCGTGGTCGCGCATCAGGCGGTGAAGCGCAGCGGCGAGCCGGCCGATCAGGCCGCCGCCATTTCCTTTATGGTCTCGGACGATGCGGGCTTCATGAGCGGTCAGACCATGCTGGTCGATGGCGGCGAGGGTCACGTCTAGCGCGCGGATTCCCCTATAATCCCGGCCGAAGCATCGAATCCCCGGTACAGGGAATTTAGGGAAAGCATGTGAGCCAGACAGCCCCGCCGACGCCCTTCAGACTCGCAACTTTTTCCGCCGCCGGCTGCGCCCCCTTCGGGGGCCTCATCGTCGATGAACGCGTGGTCGCCTTCAACGCGCTGGGGGATTTCCTGCGGCGCGAGCGACTGGATTTCCGCTGCGACGGCTCGACGCTGTCGGTGCTGGATGCGTGGCACAGCAATTTCCCGGTACTGCAGCGGGTTGCCGACGCGCTGCATGGCGGGCGGGATGCGGCACTTGCCTCCATCAGCGCGCCGCTGGGCGCACTGATGCTGCATGCACCGGTGGCGAGCCGCAACGTCATCTGCTCGGGTGCGAACTACTTCAAGCACGTGGTCGATATCGTGGTGGCACAGGTGCGACCGGAAACCGAGGGCATGACACCGGAGCAGCGCCGCGCCTTCGGCATCGCCAAGATGACCGAGCGGCGCCTGCACGGCACGCCATTCTTTTTTATCAAGGCAAACTCGACCATGGTCGGGCCCTTCGATGCCGTGAGCCTCCCGCCCGATGTCACGACCATGGACTGGGAGCTGGAACTCGGTGTCGTGATCGGCAAGCGCGCGCGCTTCGTCACGCGGGAGCGGGCGCTCGAACACGTGGCCGGCTACATGGTCGTCAATGACCTGACCATCCGCGAGCGCGTCAATCGCAAGGACATGCAGGAGATGGGCATGGACTGGGTGGGATCGAAGTGTGCACCGACCGCGCTGCCCACCGGTCCGTGGCTGGTGCCGGCCGCCTTCGTCGGCGATCCGCAGAAACTGCATATCACGCTCAAGCACAATGGGCGCGTCATGCAGGATGAAGGCACCGACGACATGATCTTCGATTGCGCGCGACTGATCGAGACGCTTTCCAAGTTCATGGCGCTGCAGCCCGGCGATCTGATCTGCACCGGCTCGCCCTCGGGCAACGGCATTCATCATGGCGTATTGCTCAAGCCCGGCGATGTCATGGAAGGCACCATCAGCGGCCCGCTTCAGGGCCTGGGCACCCAGCGCAACACCTGCCATGCCGAAGCCTAATCCCGTCAAGGGCTGGCAGCTCGATCGAGCGAGCCTGCGCACCGTGGGCCGCGATCTGCAACGGCCCGAGTGCATCCTCGCGCAGCGCGACGGCACGCTCTGGAGCGCGGATGCGCGCGGCGGAGTCATGCGCATCAACCCCGATGGCAGCCAGCAGCTGATCGCACAGCAGGCCGACACTCGTTTCACCGAGCGCGGCGCCGGCGCCGAACGCTACATCTTCGAGGGCACGCTACCCAACGGCATTGCCTTCGCGCGCAACGGCGATTTCCTGATCGCGAATTTCGGTACCGATGCGCTCGAGCGCATGAATCGCAGCGGCGAGAGCCAGGTGCTCTATACGCAGATCGACGGCCAGCCGCTGGGCAAGGTCAACTTTGTGCTGAGGGATTCCAAAAACCGCCTCTGGCTCACCATCACGACGCGCGCGAAACCCTGGACACGCTCGATCAATGAGAAGCTGCCGGATGGCTATGTCGCGCTGATCGATGAGAAGGGCATCCGCATCGCGGCCGACGGCTTCATCGGTACCAATGAAGTACGGCTCGATGCCAATGAGGAATGGCTCTACGTGGTCGAGAGCAATGCGCGCCGCATTTCGCGCCTGCGCGTGCAGCCCGACGGCACGCTGACCGGCCGCGAGGTCTACGGACCGCAGCGTCTGCAGGGCATTCCCGACGGCTTCGCCTTCGACGCCATCGGCAATCTGTGGATGACGTATGTGATCTCGGACAAAATCGCCGTGCTTACGCCCGAGGGCGATGAGCAGATCGTGTTCGACGATGGTGATGCGGCCAAGGTCAGCGCCTTCGACAGGCATTTCTTCGCCGGCACGGTGACGCCCGAGGTCATGATGGGCTGCGGCGGTACGGTCGCGCCCTGGACCGCCAGCATCACCTTCGGCGGCGCGGACCTGCAGACGCTCTACATCGGCAGTCTGCGCGGCACCACCATCCCCTACGTGCGCGCGCCGGCGCCCGGCCTGCCGATGGTACATTGGCACGAACAATACTGACGCACGCCACTCGCACTGCGCGATCCACCACGCGGACACCCGATACCATGATCCTGGAAGCTGCCACCATCAACGTCAAAGCCGAGCGCAAGCCTGAGTTCGAGGCCGCCTTTGCCCAGGCTCGCCAGGTGGTATCGGCCATGCCGGGGTTCATATCGCTGCAGCTGCATCGCTGCAT
>Ga0181531_10000141_pt1 | contig 55099 bp, 57 predicted proteins | sample PEATcosm2014_Bin_38_FD_119743 | JGI IMG/M metagenome (GOLD analysis project Ga0181531, IMG submission 119743) | Peatland microbial communities from MTU Mesocosm Facility, Houghton, MI, USA - PEATcosm2014_Bin11_10_metaG | ecosystem: Environmental > Terrestrial > Soil > Wetlands > Peat | place... | reverse complement strand
CGGCAGAGGCGAAGGCACGCACAGTCTTTTGGATCATCTATTTTCGACGGCGATCGGCGACATGCAGCCGATACAGCGCGCCGGCAAGTCGACGACCGGTAACCGGCCTGCCCACTTATTCGAGCGGTCCGAAGAATCCGTAACCCCGCGGCATGACTAACGCCCGAAGGTCCGCCGCGGCAGTGGCGAAGCGCGCAGCGCTGAGTACTAACTCGGCCGTCATGCTACCGAAGTCATCAGACCGTACAGTAGGTGTTTGGTGCGCCCGCCGAGATTCGAACTCGGGACCTTCGGCTTCGGAGGCCGACACTCTATCCAGCTGAGCTACAGGCGCACGTTTGGGGCTGGCGATAGTACTCGGCGCGCGGCAGCCGAGTCCACTGGATCCGCCCAAATCAGACCATAAGCAGGATTTCGACCCACGTGGGATTGGATCCGACCGGCGCTTCGCCGATCGGGGCAAGACCGCCCTCGAGTCGATCAATCGCGTAGATCACGAGGCTGTTCGAGAGTTGCCCGCAGCACACCAGATACCGCCCCGCTGCGTCGATCCGAAACGCTCGCGGCTGCGCGACCGTGGGATAGGAGTGCAGCTTGGCGAGCGTACCGTTTTCGGGGTCGACGCGAAACATCGTCAAGTAACTGCTCGTGCGCTCCGATGCACAGACGAATCTCCCGTCGGGCGTCAATTGAATGTCCGCGGCCCAGGGCTTGCCGGCGAAGCCGGGCGGCAGTGCGCTCGCGGTTTGTATCGCCGGCCCCAGCAGGCCGCGATCGGCATCATACGAGAACACGTCGATCGAGCCGTCGAGTTCGTTGATCACGTAAACGAATCGCGCGTCCGGTGAAAAACTCATGAAGCGTGGGCCGGCGCCCGCACGTACCGCGATCGCCGCCGGATCGTTGGGCGACAACGAACCCGTAGCGGCGTCGAATACCTGTTGATAGATCCGATCGCCGCCCAAGCTCGTATGCAGGACATGTCGATTGAGCGGATCGGTCAGGATGCAATGCGCCTTTGATTCAGTCGGTATGACCTGCAGCGTCTCGCCGACGATGCCGTTCGCTGCGATCGCGTTGACCATGACCTTGCTGCCCGCGTACGAGGCGCCGAGCAGGAAATGTCCGGCCCGATCGGTTGCAAGATAAGCGACACTGTCGGCGAGCGGTGTGCTCGCGAGCAGCCGCGGCACACCGGTATGCCGATCGATCGAGAACGTCGCGACCAGGGCTTGGGATTCCGGGTTCACGTAGCCGGCATAGAGAAACGCGCGGTCGGGACTGGAGGCGAGAACGATCGATCTGCCGGTCCCGCCGGGGCGCTGAATGGCCACAGGCGCGCGCGCGCGCAGCGTACCCGCTGCGCCGAGTTCAAAAACCGAGATGTCCTGGCTGCCTGAGTTCGCCACATAGACGAAACCGGCCGCATCGGCGCCGACCATAAGCTTCCTCACCGCGCGTCAGTGCGCGAATCGATTCATGCTGCACTCGTCACGCGGATTTCGCCAGTCGAACGAATGCCCTCCAAGCCGCGAGTTTTGCATCGAAGCACACCGAAGCGTGCGCGGGACTCGTCGACGGCAGCCGCTCGCGGCGTATTTGCGCATCGCGGGGCGCAAGACGGCCGGCGACATGACGCGCATAGAGGGCGGCCGCGATCAGACGCTGCACGCGTTCGGCATAGCTGAGGTTCGGGCCAGCGCCGAACAGCGCGCCCATGATGCGCCAAAAGCTATTTTGCGGCTGTGCGTAGTATTCGCGGCGGTGCAAGGACGTTTGCCCCGGCAGCGAACCCAAAATCAAAATGCGCGCGGACTCGCCGCAGACCGGTGCGAAGCCGAACGATGCCGCAATTTTGCCGGCTGCGGTGCCTGGCTGCGCCGCCACTTCAGTGCCCTCTTCTACGCTCGAATTCCTGCATGAACCCGCCGCGATCACGCGGCGAGATCAGGATCAGTCGGCGCGGCGTGCCATATTCGACCGCCAAGCGATCGAGCGACAGTGCCGGCCCCGACCTCGAGCTGCGTGACGGTGTCACGGAGACGATTTCTCGAATCGGAATGCGCCAGCGAAATGGTCCGCTGCATATCAGGAGCATCGGACCGTCGAAGCGATAGTAGGTTCCGAGGATCACCCAGGCGAGCGACCCCAACGTCATGCTGGCCAGCGAAAGGATCGAGACTCTGAGTGCCGCGCTGCCACTGTGCGGAGCCGACAGCAGTGTGGTGAGCATCGCGACGCCGCCGGCCAGACTCAGCACGACCAACCAGCCGTCGATTTTCGATGCATAGATTTTACCCGCCGTCATGCCTCGAACGACTCCCTAGACGGGCTTGGAGTTCGCTGCGGCCGCGCTGTCCTGCTGGAAAGGTGCGAGCGCCGGATTCACGGGCTGCCACGAGAGCCTGTGCTCCAACCAGACCTCACGCGTCGGTGGAAAGAGATTCGCATCGTCCAGCGACGCCGAGGTCACGTCGACGCTGTTCGGGCTCGTGCCGGTTTCGTAGGTCAGCGGGCTGCCGCAGACGCGACAAAAACAGCGCAGCACCCCCGGCGAGGAAGCGAATGGTTGCGGGCGACCCGAGAGCCACTCGAAATGATTGCGTTCGACCGTCAACCAGGCGACCGTCGGGGCGCCGCTCGCGCGGCGGCACGAAACGCAATGACAGATCACCGAGTACAGCGGCCGACCGGATATCCGATAGCGCACGGCCCCGCAAAGGCAGCCGCCTTCAATCGCCGCAGCGCCGGGCACCTCATCCGACATAGGCAGCCGCGGCCGCGCCGCTACCAGCATCGAGAAAAAAGCAAAGTCTCATCACACGAACCTCCCCGCAGCACATTAGCATCCGTCGCGATATCAGGCGAGTTGGCGATCGAATGCGCGCAAGCCTACGGCCTCCGCGACGTGTTCGACCCCAATTTGGGGCTCCCCGGCGAGATCAGCGCAAGTGCGCGCGAGCTTCAGGATGCGTTGATGGGCGCGCGCCGACAAGCCGAGACGCGCGATCGCGCCTCCCAGCAGGCCGCGGCCGGCACGATCCAGGCAACACATTCTCAGGGTTTCTTCGGCGTGCAAACGCGCATTGAGCTTACCCTGGCGATCCAGCTGGACTTGCCGCGCGGCGCGCACACGATGCGCGACCGTCGCCGACAGCTCCGCCTTTACCGTGGCCGTGGCCGCCAACTGTGCGGCGGGCAGCGCAGGCACCGCCAAGTGAATGTCGATGCGGTCGATCAGTGGCCCGGATATGCGGTGGCGATATCGGGAGACTTGAGTCTCGGTGCAGCGGCAGCCGCCGCGCGAATCGCCGTGATAACCGCAGGGACAGGGATTCATCGCGGCGACCAGTTGAAAGCGTGCGGGGAATACGCAGGTTCCCTTGGCCCGAGCGACCACGACGACGCCACTCTCGAGCGGCTCACGCAAGGCTTCGAGCGCATTGCGCGCAAACTCCGGCAGCTCATCGAGGAACAGCACCCCTAAATGCGCGAGCGACAGCTCACCGGGCAGAAAGCCGGCGCCGCCGATCAACGCGGCGGTTGAGGCGGTGTGATGCGGATTACGAAACGGACGCAAGCTAGTGGGCGTGGGTCTATGCCCTGCTGCGGATTCGAGACTCGCGACTTCGAGCGCCTCTTCTGCGCGCAGCGGCGGCAGAATCCCCGGCAGGCGCTGCGCGAGCATCGTCTTCCCGGCGCCGGGCGGCCCCATGAACAGCACGCCGTGGTCTCCGGCAGCGGCAATCTCGAGACCGCGTTTTGCCGAGAATTGGCCACAAATATCCGCAAGATCCGGCGGCGGCGCCGAATTCGCGGAACGCACCGCCGCCATCGCCGGCAGCGCCGGCAGCGGCGTTCCCTCGCGCAGGAATTCGCAGATTTGCCGCAGGTGCCCGGCCACTCGGATCTGCGGGCAAGCGGCTAAGCTCGCTTCGAGCGCGTTCGCGCTCGGTACGATGAGTTCATTGCCGAGCTGCGCGCCGGCGATGAGTGCGGGCAGCAGCTTCGGCGTTTCGCGCAGCTCGCCGCCGAGCGAGAGTTCGCCGTAAAACTCGCGCCGCTCGAGCGCATGGCGTGGCAGTTGGCCGCTCGCGGTCAAAATGCCGATCGCGATCGGAAGGTCGAAGCGGCCGCCCTCTTTCGGCAAATCGGCGGGTGATAAATTGACGGTGATGCGCGCAACCGGAAACGTGAAGCCGCAGGTGCTCAATGCGGCCCGCACGCGCTCCTTGCTCTCGCGCACGACGGCCTCCGGCAGTCCGACGATCACGAAGGTCGGCAATCCGCTGCCGAGGTGGACCTCGACGCGCACCAGCGGCGCCGCCAACCCGAGCGGCGCGCGGCTCAGCGCGGTACTCACCGCAGTCGCCCTTGCCACGCTCGTTCGTCTCTTCGCCGGAAAAAAAGCCAGGGTACTCGCGCGCGGCATGCAGGGCAGCGCGAATATCGGCCGAGAGCGGGCAATTTTGCGTGGTGGCGGCGAATCGCTCAGCCGGGCAAATCGCTCGGCAATGCGCTGATCGACGCAGGACTTTGCGGCTTGGATCGCTCGCCGAATGCGACGCCCGCGAGCGTCAGCGCGCCGCCGCACACGAGCAGCGCCGTGATGTGTTCATCGAGCATCCAGGCGCCCGCGGAAATGGAAACCAGCGGCAGCAGGTACAGGAACAATCCAAGCCGCTCGGATGGGACCGCCGATGCGGCATGATTCCACAGCACAAATCCGAGCAAACTGCTGACCAACCCCATCGCCCCGATCTCGCCGACCGCGAGCGGTGAGGCCAGCACATCGCTGTGAATCATCGGCAGCGATGCCGCGATCAGCACGATCGCGCCGATCACGAGCACGCCGCCGGTCACCGGCAATGCACCATGGCGCCTCGTGAGGCTCGCAACGAGCACGGTGTACAAGGACCATGACATTGCGCCCAAGAGCACCAACAGCGGTCCGGCCCAATCGGCGAGACGTGGCATGCCGGCCGCGAGCGAAGTCAGGCCGACGCCGACGAATGCAACCGCACCGCCGACGATGACCCGCCAGTGAACGCGGCGCTTCTGCAGCCAAGCGGCAAACAGCACGATGAATACCGGTTCAGTCGCGATCAGCAGACCGAGGTGACCGGCTGAAATCGAGCGCGCCGCGAATGCGACCGGAATGTTGTAGCCCGATACAGCGAGCAACGCGCAGAACAGGAGGCGCCGCCGATCGGCGGAGGGCCACGCCCACGGCTTTCCCATGAGCAACAGCGGCAATGCGGCCGCGCCGGAGAACGCGAAGCGAATCACGTTGAAGGTCAGCGCGTCGAACTTCAGCACGAAGAATCGCGTGCCGACCGGCACGAGACCCCAGATCACGACGGCGGCTATTGCGGCGGCAACCCCTTGCTCGGCTCGTCGCATCGTCACCGGCCGGCGCCAAACGCCTCGACGATCGCCACTGCGGAAATCTCCACGACGAGCGCGGGGTCGATCAACCGCGATACCTCGACCATCGCGGTGGCCGGTTTGATTGCGCCGAAGACTTCGCCGTGCACCCGACCAACGGCCTCCCATTGGTCGATGTTCGTGACGTAGATACGTGTCTCGACGACGTTCTCGAGAGAGCCGCCGAGCGCTTTCAAAGCGGCTGCGATCCGCTCCAGGATCACGCGTGTCTGCGGCCCCGCCTCGCCCGGGTGCAGAACTTTCCCGTCGGGCCCGCTCGCGGTCGTGCCCGAAACCGTGATCATCGATCCGACACGCACGGCACGCGAGTAGCCGACAATGTCGCCCCAAACGGTGCCGGCGGGTACGGTCGAACGCACGGGTTACTCCTCGAGGTTAAAGCTTCGCCTCGATGTCCTTGAGCCGGGTTTCCAGCGCCGCAAGCTGCGCCTGCGTGCGTGCCAGGAGTTCCGCCTGGACGTCGAATTCCTGTCGGCTGACCAGATCGAGCTTGCTGAGTTGCGCCTGCAAAACCGCCTTGAAGTTGCTCTCCATATCCCGCCCGAATGCGCGCACCTGCTCCGGCACGGATTCGGCCAAACGCCGCGCCAGGTCGTCGAGGGACGTGGAATTCATGAAGCTCATTGGCATGTCCTTCAGGGAGGGGATTGGCTATTCGTCGCTGCGATCGAAGTCTACCGCACTTCGATAACGCGCTACGCCGCCGAGCATGCGCCAAGTCGGTGCGCCAGATCGCCTCAGTCAAGCGTAAGCTATTGATTTAAAAAAGCCATGCCGCTGGCACGGAAGCTGCATTGTTCAGCCCAGTAGCCGTCGAATTTCATCTCGGAGGCAGCGCGGTCGATTGGTGCAAGCGGGGAGCAATCCATGAAGTTGATCACCGCCATCATCAAGCCCTTCAAGGTTGACGAAGTTCGACAAGCGGTTGCGGATATTGGCATACAGGGCCTGACGGTCACGGAAGTGCATGGATATGGGCGGCAAAACGGACACACGGATTTCCACCACGGCGCCGATTTGCACATGGATTTCCTGCCGACCGCAAAGATCGAGCTAGCGGTCGACGATTCGATCGCGGAACAGGTGATTGAGGCCGTGTGCAACGTTGCGCGCACCGGGAAGTCGGGTGACGGCAAGATTTGGGTATTTGAACTCGAGCAGGCTCTGCGGGTGCGCACCGGCGAGACCGGGCCTGACGCGATTTGAGGCGATTTTAACGAATTTGGCAGCGAAACTAGGCAGTCACCGCGAGCGGCCCAAGAGGCCCCGCGGACGACTCAAGTGAGGTACACGTTGTAACTTTTTAGGAGCATCTCGCGCCGGCAAGCCAGCCAACTCCCCCGTCGGTGCGATATTCCGGCGGCGTGGGTTCCATCAGGGACCCGCGCCGTTTTTTAATCCGCGCACCCGGCGCAAGACGCTGCGTGTTTATACCTCAGCAAAGTGCAATACGCCATGCTGCTCTGCAGCAAATCTGAGGGTTTTTTGACGCTGCTACACTGCCTTCTTAACTAAATGTAGGCTATTGACTACACTCAAGGAGTTGCCCGAATGAAAATGGTCGTTGCCATCATCAAGCCTTTCAAGCTCGACGATGTGCGTGCCGCCTTGGCCGATGTTGGAGTTCAGGGCATTACCGTGACCGAAGTCAAAGGCTTTGGCAGGCAAAAAGGCCACACTGAGCTGTATCGAGGTGCCGAGTACGTCGTGGATTTTCTGCCCAAGGTAAAGCTCGAACTGGCGGTCGATGATGAACAGGTCGATCGGGTCATCGAGGCAATCATTGAAACGGCGCGAACGGGCAAGATCGGCGACGGCAAAATTTTCGTTGCGGAACTCGGACAGGCGTTGCGCATTCGCACGGGTGAATCGGGTTCACGCGCTTTGTAGGCTTATTTGCGTTGGATCATGTCATTGAATTGAGGGTCGAACCATGAAACGGGTTTTGTTGTGTGCGGCGCTGCTCGCCTGGTCGGGGCTCGCGTCAGCGGTGGTTTACAAATGGGTCGATTCACAAGGCAAGGTGCAATACGGCGACCGGCCGCCCGACGGCGTGCACGCGGAATTGGTTCCCTATTTGGGCACGCATCAGTCGTCGCAGACCGCGAGCACGACGGCCTCACGGCCGGCGGCCGCCGATGCAACGGCTTCCCAGGTGCCGCCGAAGGTCAAACAGGCGGTCGAGCAGGATGTCGCGGCCAACAAGGCCAAGCAATGTGCCGAAGCCCAGGACCATTACAAGCAGACGATCGAGAGCCGGCATCAGTACAAGCTCGGTGACAACGGCGAGCGCGTGTTCTTGACGTCCGAGGAAATCGACACGCAGCGGCTCAATGCGAAGCAGGAAGCCGACGCCATATGCAGCGGTAATTAGCCGCGGCATCCTGAGCCGCCGCCCAGTCATTTTCTGAATTTGCGCTTTGCCGCGTCAGCCGCAAAGCCTTACCCTACCTGTCCACATTGAACCGCTTGCCCCGGAGAGTACGAGCATATGCGCACAGGTTTTGTCGGATTGGGCGCCATGGGCGCCTCGATGGCACGAAATCTTCATTCCGCGGGACTTCTGGTAGGCGTTTGGAACCGGACACGCCAAAAGGCGGCGACGCTCGCGGCAGAACTGCAGGTAACCGCATTCGACGAGCTGCCGGCGCTCGCGGCGGCCTCGGACGCGATCGTCGTCTGCGTGTCGGCTGACGCCGATCTGCGCGCCGTGATCGGGGCTCTTCGACCCGGTTTGCGCGCCGGCTCGATCGTCATCGATTGCTCCACGGTCGGCGCGGGTACCGCGCGCGATATGCACCGCGAACTTGGCGCCGGCGGTATCGGGTTCCTCGATTGTCCGGTGAGCGGCGGCGTCGAAGGTGCGCGCGCGGCCACGCTCGCGATCATGGTCGGCGGCGACGAAGCGGTTTTCGAGCGGGCGCGCCCGATTTTGGAGAAGCTCGGCCGCACGATCACGTACATGGGGGGCAGCGGCGCGGGTCAAGCCGCCAAGGCGACCAATCAAATCATGTGCGCCGGAATCATCCAGGCGGTCGCGGAAGCGATGGCCTTCGCGCAGGCCGAAGGGCTGCCGCTGGACCGCCTCATCGAGACGCTCGGCAAGGGCGCCGGATCGAGCTGGTACTTCGTCAATCGTGCGCCGTACATGGCCAAAGAAAGTTATCCTGCGGGATTTCGCGTGCGCTTGCACGACAAGGATTTGCGCATTTGCCGCGAAATGGCCGCGGCCCATGGCGCGAAGCTGCCGGTGGTCGAATCGACGCTCGAAGAATATGCGCGACTGATCGCCGAGGGCCATGGCGACGAGGATATTTCATCGATTTACCGCCTCAAGTCCGAACTGTTCGCCGCCGGCGGCGGTTAGCGCGCCGGCTGCATTAGAACGATGCACTCACCCATGAGCAGGGGCCCGCTGCGGATTGCGACCCGCAAGAGTCAGCTCGCGCTATGGCAAGCAGAGCACGTGGCCGAGCGTTTGCGCGCCGCGTACGCAGGCCTCGAGGTCGAGCTCGTGCCGATGTCTACGAAAGGCGATTTGATCCAAGATCGGAGCCTCGCGGCGATCGGCGGCAAGGGATTGTTCATCAAGGAACTGGAAACCGCGATCGAGGAACACCGCGCCGATATTGCAGTTCATTCGATGAAAGACGTTCCGGCCGAGATGCCGCCGGGCTTCGTGATCGGTGCCGTGCTGCCGCGAGCCGATCCGCGCGATGCGCTGATCGCGGGCCGATACGCGCGCTTCGAGGACTTGCCGCAAGCCGCGCGCGTCGGTACCTCGAGCTTGAGACGCCAAGCACAGCTACTGGCGGCGCGCCCCGACCTTAAGATTCACGCGCTGCGCGGCAACGTCAATACGCGGTTGCGCCGGCTCGACGAGGGCGAATTGGACGCGATCGTCCTGGCGTGCGCCGGCCTCGAGCGTTTGGGCTGGGAATCGCGGATCACCGTACGACTCGATCCGAAGGTCTCGCTGCCTGCCGTCGGCCAAGGCGTAATCGGTGTCGAATGCCGCGCGGATGATCAGAGCACGCTCGCGTGCTTAGGTCGGCTCGAGCACACGCCGACACGTATCGCGATCAATGCCGAGCGCGCCTTCTCGAAATGCCTGGGCGGCAGCTGCCAGTCGCCGATCGCGGCCTACGCGCAACTCGACGGGGATCGCCTGACGATCGACGGACTGGTCGCCGAACCCGACGGCTCACGCCTGCTGCGCGAGCGGATTTCGGGCCCCGCGAGCGAATCGGTGGCGCTCGGCACCGAGATCGCGGAGCGCGTCCTTGCGGCCGGCGCCGATGCTCTGCTCGCGCGGCTTCGCAGCGGCTGAACGATGAGTGCATTGCTCGGCGTCGGGGTTCTCGTCACGCGTCCCGAGCAACAAGCGATGCCGCTGTGCCGCCTCCTCGCCGCCCAAGGTGCCGCGAGCTTTCAGTTTCCCGCGATCGACGTCCAACCGCTCGGCGCACGGCGCGAGCTGGCGGCTCGCCTCGGAAATTTGGAGCGATTCGATTGGATCATATTCGTCAGCGCCAACGCCGTGCGATTCGGCGCGCACCTGCTCGATCAAAAGCGCGATCTGCATTTGGCCGCGGTCGGACCTGCAACCACGCGAGCACTCAATCAAGCGGGCTATCGCGTTGAGATGGTGCCGGCCGAGGGGTTCGACTCGGAGGGTCTGCTCGCGGACTCGCGGTTGCAGAATCTCGAGGGCAGGCACGTGCTATTGGTCAAAGGCAGCGGCGGCCGCGAGCAGCTCGCAAAATCGCTGGGCGAACGCGGCGCGATCGTCGAACTTGCGCCGGTGTACGAGCGCGTGCCGGCGGCGCCGAGCGCTACGGAACTCGCGGAACTCGAACGGCACTTCGCCGCCGACTCGATCCAGGTGATCACAGCGACGAGTGCCGAAATCGGTGCGAGCCTGCTGCGCCTCGCAACCCCCCGGCTGCGCGAGGACTTCGAGCGCGCGCACTGGCTCGTACCGAGTACGCGCGTCGCCGAGAGCCTCGCCCAACTCGGGCTTCGAGCGCCGCTGATCGAAGCCGCATCTGCAGAAGATCAGGATTTGGTGGCGGCGCTGGTACGCTGGCGGTCGAGCGCGTCGGGCGCATAGTCGAAGGAATCGAAAAATAGGCGCGCAGGATCCGCGCCGCGTAGAGCGAACTCGCGGCGCACCGCGGCAATCATCGCCGGCGGTCCGCTCGCATAGATATCGAAGCCGCTCAGCGTGCCGAAGTCCTCGAGCACCGCCTCATGGACCCAACCGCGCCGGCCGGTCCAACTGCCTTGCGGTTCGGACAATACCGGTATGTAGCGGAAGCGGCTCGCCTGCAGCGCGAGCTGCTCGAGTTCCCGCTGCGCATATAAATCGCGCTCGCTGCGCACGCCCCAGTACAGCGTGATTGACCGGTCGATGCCTTGCTCGAGGATGTGGCGCCAAATGCTCTTGAGCGGCGCAAGTCCGGTGCCGCCGCCGACCATGAGTATGGGTGCGGCCGGCTGAGGTGCGGCCACCGGCCGATAGACAAATTGACCGAGCGGACCTTCGATGTTGAGCAGCGATTGGCGAGTCTGCTCGTGGAACAGTCGCTCGGTGAACTCGCCGCCCGGCACGCGCCGCACGTGCAATTCGAGCAGCTTCGCGTCGTGCGGGGGCGAAGCAATCGAGAAGCTGCGCCGGCGGCCGCCGGGCAGCATGATGTCGATGTACTGGCCCGGCTCGAACTCGAGATCCTCGACGATCGGCAATCTCAAGTAGAGTGCCATGACGTCGTGGCTGAGCGGCACTGCCCGTTCGATGCGGCAAGGCAGCCGTTTGATCGTCGTCTCGCCGGCCGGCCTGATCTCGGTCGGTGCGATCGCGAGATCGCTGGCCGCACGCGCCTGGCACATGAGTAAAAAGCCGTCGGCTTGCTCCGACTCCGTGAGCCCGAGCGGGCGGCCGTACGGATATCGGATCTCGCCGCACATCAGGCGTGCGCGGCACGAACCGCAAAGCCCGCTCTTGCAGCTGTGCGGCAAGTTCAGGCCCGCCGCGAGCGCCGCGTCGAGCAATGACTGGTCCGGGGTTGCGCTGAAACTGCGTTGCGAGTTGGTCAGACTGATGCGCATCGTGATCCTGTGCGGCCGCAGACTAGCACGCCGTCCGCAAGGCCGATGCGCAGCTTACGCGGAAGGCTGGCTGCGCTTGCTCTCCAACCATTCGGTGATCGGCTCCCACTGCTTCCAGTCGGGCCAGGCGAGGTATTCGGGCAGCTCCAGCACACCCATGCCGCGTGCGTAGGCTCGCACGTAGTTCTGCGCTTCCCGCAGGCTGCCGAGATACGGAATCTTGAGCTGCGTGAGGTATAGATCGAGCTCCTCGAAGATCAAGGTCTGTTCGCGGACCCGATTGGCGATCAGTGCAAGTCGCGCCTGCTTGCGTGATACCTTGCCGATTTCGAGCAGATCGGCCAGAAAACGGCTGCAAGCCTTCATATCGACGCTCGACGGCAGCACCGGCACGATGATCGTCTCGGCTCGGCGCACGAGCTCATTGAGCTCTGCGCCATGCACGCGCGCCGGGGCATCGATGATCAGCACCTCGGTGCTGCGTGGAACGCTGCGGATGCCCTCTTCGAAGGCGGCCACGCCGTTGATTGCCGGCAGGTCGGCGGGCCTCGTGCCCAGCCAATCGAGACTCGAGCGCTGCGGATCATAGTCGGCGATGCAGACCTGACGGCCTTCGCGCGCGAAAAACACCGCGAGGTTGGTCGCGATCGTGCTCTTGCCGCAGCCGCCCTTCGAGTTCAACACCATGATGTGGCGCATAGGATCCATTCTTGTTGTTTTCCTAAAGGTAAGACCCATCGCTGCTTTGCGCAAGCCCCTTGCATCTGTGACTCGCGGCAGCGCGGTGCTTGGGCTATGCTCGCACCTATGCGCATCGAGTTTCTCAAGATGCAGGGCCTGGGCAATGACTTTTTGGTTTTCGATGCCCCGCCGGCGTCCGCAGGAGCACGTCTGGATTCGGAAAAATTTCGTGCGCTGGCCGATCGTCATACCGGCATCGGTTTCGATCAGGCATTGATGCTGGAGGTCCCGCGCGACACGAGTGCACGCGCGTTTTACCGGGTCTTCAATTCCGATGGCAGCGAGGTCGAACAGTGCGGCAACGGCGCGCGCTGCATTGCCGCGCTGCTGTATGCGCGAAATCCCAAGCTCGGCCGCGAGCTCACACTCGAGAGTCCGGGTGGACCGGTACGCGCTCACGTGCGCGAGGATGGTCTGGTCTCGGTGGACATGGGCATCCCGAATTTCGATCCGCGCGCGCTGCCGATGGACGCGAATGGTGAATCCTTGACTTATTGCCTGGACGTGCAAGGCCGCAAGCTTGAATTCGGCGCGGTGTCGATGGGCAATCCGCACGTCGTTCTGCGTGTGGCGGATGTCGCTGCGGCGCCGGTCGGCGAATTGGGGCCCGCGATCGAGTGCCATCCCCGATTTCCGAATCGCACCAACGTCGGCTTCATGCAGATCGTCGACCGCGGCCACATTCGGTTGCGCGTGTTCGAGCGCGGCGCCGGCGAAACGCGGGCCTGCGGAACCGGCGCCTGCGCGGCGGTCGCGGTCGGGCGGCGGCAAGACCTGCTCGACGCGGAGGTCGCCGTCGATCTCGTCGGCGGCCGGGCAAGCATATCGTGGGAAGGACCGGGCCGGCATCTTTGGATGACGGGTCCGGCGACGACCGTATTTATGGGATCGATCGAGATATAACACTTAATATCTTTGGGAGAAATCAAGAAATGACGACGAATCACGCGCGAGAGATCAAACCGGCCAGCCTCGGCGACGCCGAGGTCGCGCAATATCTGCAGACGTATCCTGATTTCTTCGAGCGCAATGGACCGCTGCTGACCAAGCTGCGTCTGCCGCATTTGCGCGACCCGGGCGCGACCGTGAGCCTGGTCGAGCGCCAGGTCGAGGTGCTGCGCGAACGCAATCAGTCGCTGGAGCGCAAGCTCAAGGAATTGGTGGATGTCGCGCGCGCGAACGACGCGCTCGCCGATCGCATTCATCGGCTGAGCCAGCGCCTGATACGCGCCCAGGGCCTCGTCGGTACCGTCAATGCAATCGAGACCTCCCTGCGCGAGGACTTCGAAGCGATGCACTCGGTGCTCGTGCTGTTCCTCGAAGAAGCACACGCCGTGGAGCCGCAGGCAACCCGGTTCCTGCGCGCCGCGGATCCGGCCGGCGCCGAGATCAAGACCTTCGAGTCATTGCTGCAATCCGGCAAGCCGCGCTGCGGCCAAATCAGGGACACGCAACGCGACTATCTGTTCGGCAAAGACACGGTCGAAATCGGCTCGGTCGCGCTGACCCCGATCGGGCCCAAGGGCAGCCTCGGGATACTCGCGATCGGCGCCAGCGACGTGGATCGCTTCCATCCCGCGATGAGCACCGAATTCTTGTCGCGCATAGGCGAGCTCGTCGCGTACGCGCTCACGCGCTAGCCGGCACCTGCGGCGCCGATACGCGTGAATGCCGACGACGCCAAGTGGGTTGATGGGTTTCTTGCGCATCTCGCCAATGAGCGGCGCATGAGCCCTCACACGGTGGCTGCCTATCGGCATGACCTCGACTCGCTCGTGCGTTTTTGCGAGCGCCGCCGCGTCGCATCGTGGGCGCAGCTCGACCACCCGATGGTGCGCGCGTTCGCGGCCGCTGAACACGCCGCGGGCCTCTCTGCGCGCAGCATCCAGCGGCGGCTCTCGGCGACGCGCACGTTCTTCGCATTCCTTGCGCGGGAGACCGAGTGCGATCGGAATCCCGCGCACGACGTGCGCGCTCCGAAGCCGAAGAAACGCCTGCCGGCGACGCTCGATGCCGACCAAATGGGCCGGCTGCTCAGCTTTCGCGTCGACGACTCCATTTCGGTGCGGGACAAGGCGATCTTGGAGCTGCTGTACTCGTCGGGGCTGCGGGTCAGTGAACTCGTCGGCCTCGACTTGCCGGAACTCGATCTGAAGGATCGAACCGTACGAGTGCTCGGCAAGGGCGGCAAGACGCGCATCGTGCCGGTCGGCGCCTATGCGGTCGAGGCATTGCGTCGTTGGCTCGCGGAGCGCCTACAGTTACTCGAACGCGCGCAGCGCGCGGCGCCCGAGCCTGCACTTTTCATCGGGCCCCAAGGCCGGCGGCTCGCGGTCCGTGCCGTGCAGCTGCGCGTTGCGCTCTGGGCGCGCCGCCAGGGCATCGGCATGCACGTGCACCCGCATATGTTTCGCCACTCTTTCGCGACCCATCTGCTCGAATCGAGCGGTAATCTGCGCGGGGTTCAGGAGCTGCTCGGACACGCCGACATCGGCACCACGCAGATTTACACCCATTTGGATTTCCAGCACCTCGCGAGCGTCTACGAGGCTGCGCATCCACGCGCGCGCCGTCGATCCTGATCCGGCTTGAAACGGCGCTTCTAGACCCCAGATCGGCAGGTTCCCATGAATCACGATCCGAATACCACTTACGGCACGACGATCCTCGCGGTACGGCGCAACGGCCAGGTTGCGGTCGGCGGCGACGGGCAGGTCACACTCGGCCAGACGGTCATGAAGGGCAATGCCCGCAAGGTGCGCCGTCTCTACGGCGGCAAGGTGCTCGCAGGCTTCGCGGGAGGCACCGCGGATGCGTTCACGCTGTTCGAGCGCTTCGAGGGTAAACTCGAGAAATTCGGCAATCTCACGCGTGCGGCGATCGAACTCGCCAAGGATTGGCGCAGTGACCGCAGCTTGCGCCGGCTCGAAGCGCTGCTGTGCGTCGCTGACACCGAAAGCTCCTATGTGATCTCGGGAAACGGCGACGTCATCGAACCCGAGCACGACCTGATCGCGATCGGTTCGGGCGGCCCCTATGCACAATCGGCCGCGATGGCCTTGATGCAGTCGACCGAGCTGCCCGCGCGCGAGATCGTCGAGCGCTCGCTGCAGATTGCGGCCGATATATGCATCTATACGAACCGGCATTTGACGATCGAGGAGCTCTGAAGCCGCATGTCGCAAATGACGCCGCGCGAGATCGTCGAGGAACTGGACAAGCACATCGTCGGCCAGTCCGCCGCCAAGCGTGCAGTGGCCATCGCGCTGCGTAACCGCTGGCGGCGCCAGCAGGTCGCCGTATCGCTGCGCCAGGAAATCACGCCCAAGAACATTCTGATGATTGGACCGACCGGCGTCGGCAAGACTGAGATCGCGCGCCGGCTCGCGCGGCTCGCGAAGGCACCGTTTATCAAGGTCGAGGCCACTAAATTCACCGAAGTCGGCTATGTTGGACGCGAAGTTGACTCGATCGTCCGCGATCTTGTCGACATCGCCGTCAAAATGACGCGTGAGGAGGCAATGGTCAAGGTGCGCCACCGGGCCGCCGACGCGGCCGAGGACCGCGTGCTCGATGTGCTGCTGCCGCGGGCTCAGGCAGGCTTTGTCGGCGACGGCGCGCCGCGCGACCATGAAACCCGGCAGCGGTTTCGCAAAATGTTGCGCGAACATGAGCTCGACGAGCGCGAAATCGAGATCGAACTGCGGGCCCAGAACACCGGCGTCGAGATCATGGCCCCGCCGGGCATGGAAGAAATGACGCAGCAGCTGCAGGGCATGTTCCAGAATTTGGGCGGCGGCCGCGCACGCCAACGCAAGCTCAAGATCAAAGAGGCACTCAAGCTGCTGCTCGATGAGGAAGCGGGCAAGATGATCAACGAGGAGGAACTCAAGGCGCTCGCCGTCGAGAACGCCGAGCAAAACGGCATCGTGTTCATCGACGAAATCGACAAGATCGCGCGCCGCCAGGAAACCGTCGGCGCCGATGTATCGCGTGAGGGCGTCCAGCGCGACTTGCTGCCCCTGGTCGAGGGCTGCACGGTCAACACCAAATACGGCACGGTCAAAACCGACCACATGCTGTTCATCGCCTCGGGCGCCTTTCATATGTCGAAGCCGTCCGACCTGATCCCCGAGCTGCAGGGCCGCCTGCCGATCCGCGTCGAGCTCGAACCGCTGCGCGTGCAGGATTTCGTGCGGATCTTGACCGAGCCCGACGCCTCGCTGTGCCGTCAGTACTCGGCGCTGCTCGGCACCGAGGGACTCGAGCTGCAATTCGATGCGTCGGGCGTGCAGCGTCTTGCGGAGGTCGCATTCGAAGTCAACGAGCGCACCGAGAACATCGGTGCGCGCCGTCTGCATACGGTCATGGAGCGTCTTCTCGAAGGTGTATCCTTCGACGCCGCCGACCGCAGCGGAACCCGGCTGCTCGTGGATCGGGAGTACGTCGAATCCCATCTCGGCGAGCTCGCGCGCGATCAAGACCTGTCGCGCTACATCCTTTGAGATTATTGAGCCGCTGATCCCGCCGATGCCGCCGCCGCAACCGACCGATATAAAGATCCGTACGGGCTCGCGACTGCTCGACATCCGCTTCGACGACGGCTCGCATTTCGAGCTGCCGTTCGAATACCTCCGAGTCTTCTCCCCATCGGCCGAAGTCACCGGTCACGGGATCGGCGAAGGCGTTCTCCAGCTCGGCAAACAGCAGGTTGGCATCAGCAGCATCGAGCCGATCGGCAACTATGCGCTGCGCTTGCTGTTCGACGATGGCCACAGTACCGGCCTTTATTCCTGGACGCTGCTCTACGCCCTGGGGCGCAATCGCGAGAAGAACTGGAAGCGCTACCTGGAGCGCTGCGCGGAGGCAAGCGCCGCGGGGCAACCGGACGCCTCGCAGCCGAAATAACTAGCGGGCGGGAGTCGGCTACAATGTGCGAAACGAGGCAACGCACGCTATGAACGACACCAAACGCACCGTCGACTTCGGCTTTGAAACCGTCGATTGGGCCGAAAAGGCCGATCGGGTCCGCTCGGTCTTTGCCTCCGTCGCGGGCAAGTACGACCTCATGAACGACCTGATGTCCTTCGGCGTGCACCGCCTGTGGAAGCAATTCGCGCTGTCGCTGACCGGGCTGCGTCCGGGCCAACAGGCACTCGACGTTGCGGGCGGGACGGGTGATCTGTCGGTCGGCATGCTGCGCCAGGTCGGAAAACGCGGGCGAGTGACGCTCTCGGACATCAATTCGGCGATGCTCGAACGCGGACGTGATCGGCTCATCGATGCAGGATTCGTCGGCAACGTGGAGTGCGTCGTCGCGGACGCCGAACGGCTGCCATTCGAGGACAACTCGTTCGATTGCGTGATGATCGGCTTCGGGCTGCGCAACGTGACCGATAAGCCGGCTGCGCTGCGATCGATGTATCGCGTGCTCAAGCCCGGTGGCCAGCTGCTCGTGCTCGAGTTCTCGAAACCGACGGCGCCGGGGCTGCAGCCGATCTACGATGCCTATTCCTTCAAAGTTCTTCCCCTGCTCGGCCGCCTCGTCGCGCACGATGAAGCGAGTTACCGCTATCTGGCCGAATCGATTCGCATGCACCCCGACCAAGAGACCTTGCTCGGGATGCTGCGCGATGCGGGCTTTGCGCAAGCGCGCTACCACAATTTGACCGGCGGAATCGTCGCGCTGCACCGCGGCTACAAGATCTGACATGCCCGCAACGCCCGCATGGCTCGCCTCGATCGAGGCCATGCTCAATCGCAATATCCAAACTCAAGGCGGTGCGAGCGAACTCGCGCGCGGGCGTCTCGAGGGCAAGTCGCTGCAAGTGGACGTCGTCGGCTTCTTGCGCTTGCGTGCGGATGTGATCGGCGGCCGGCTGGCTTTGTCGAGCGTCGACGACGGCGAAGCGGACGCGGTAATTTCAGGGTCCCCAACCGCGCTGCTGCAATTATTGAGCGGCACCGCGCGGCGCGGCGCCTCTGCGGCGGCACAAGTGCGCGGCGATGCCGAGGCCGCCGCGGCGTTCCGTGAATTGCTCGCGCTTGCCCGGCCCGATCTCGAGGAGGAACTGTCGCGCTTCGTCGGGGATCTGCCGGCGCGGCGCATCGGACGCATGGTGCGCGGAACGCTCTCCTGGTCGCGCCAAGCCGCGCGCACATTCGGGGACAACGTCGCCGAATATTTGCAAGAAGAAAGCCGCGATCTGGTCGCGAAACCCGAGATCGATGAATTCCTGCGCGGCGTCGATGAGCTGCGCGAAGCGAGCGACCGCGTCGAGGCGCGGCTCAAGCGCCTCGAAATGCGCCTTTTGGGTGGCACCTGATGCGCCTGCGCGTCGTCGGCCGCCTGCTGCAGATCCAGCGCGCTCTGGTTCGCCATGGCCTCGACGATTTCGTGCGCGCGACGCATTTGTACCGGCCGCTGCGATTCCTGTTCTATTTGTCGCCGTGGACCTGGTTCCAGCGCAGCGCCGGCGCGACGCGCGGCGAGCGTCTGCGGCTCGCTTTGGAGGAGCTCGGCCCGATCTTCGTGAAATTCGGCCAGGCCTTGTCGACGCGCCGCGACCTGCTGCCCGTCGACATCGCCGACGAGCTTGCGAAGCTGCAGGACCGTGTCCCGCCGTTCGACAGCGCGATCGCGGCCGCAACCGTCGAGACCGCGTTCGGCAAACCGCTCGCCGAAGTGTTTGCGACTTTCGATATGGCGCCGCTCGCGGCGGCTTCGATCGCCCAAGTGCACGCCGCGACTTTGAGCGACGGCCGCGAGGTCGTCGTCAAGATATTGCGGCCCGGCATGCACGAGGTCATCGAGCGCGACCTCGAGGTGCTCGAGAGTCTCGCGTATCTTGCCGATGAATATTGGCAGGATGGCCGCCGGCTGCGGCCCGTCGAAGTGGTGCGCGAGTACCGCAAGACGGTGCTCGACGAACTCGACCTGCTGCGCGAGGCCGGCAACGCCTCGCAGCTGAAGCGCAATTTTGCAGGTTCGACGATGCTCTATGTCCCCGAGGTGTACTGGGATTATTGCCGGGTCAATGTCATGGTCATGGAGCGCATACACGGCATCATCGTGAGCCACATCGAGGAGCTGCGCGCGCGCGGGACCAATATCGCCAAGCTCGCGGAAAACGGCGTCGCAATATTTTTCACGCAGGTGTTCCGTCATAATTTCTTCCACGCGGACATGCACCCGGGGAATATCTTCGTTCAGGTCGACGATCCGGAAAATCCGCGCTACGCGGCCGTCGATTTCGGCATCGTCGGCACGCTGGAGACGCGCGATCAGCATTACCTTGCCGAGAATTTCATGGCGTTCTTCGAACGCGATTATCGGCGCATCGCGACACTCCACGTCGAGTCCGGCTGGGTGCCGAGTCACACGCGCATCGACGAACTCGAATCGGCCGTGCGCACGGTCTGCGAGCCGATCTTTCAGAAGCCGCTCAAGGACATCTCATTCGGCCAGGTATTGCTGCGCTTGTTCGAGACCGCGCGGCGCTTCGACATGCAGATCCAGCCGCAGCTGATCCTGCTGCAAAAAACCCTGCTCAACATCGAGGGCCTGGGCCGCCTGCTCTACCCGGAACTCGATCTATGGAAGACGGCGCGGCCGGTGTTGCGCCAGTGGATGCGCGATCGGACGAGTCCGAGCGCACTGCTGCGGCGGCTGCGCAAGCAACTGCCGGATACGCTCGAATCCTTGAAATTGGTTCCGAAGATTTTGAAGTCGGCGGTGCGCGAGGCTGCTGACGGCGAATTTCGACTGCAAGTCGAGAGCGCCGGCATCGAGAAGTTGCGCGGCGAAATCGAGCGGTCGATCGTTCGCCGCGATACCGCGATCGTCGCCGGCGTGCTGTGGCTGTCCGGCTTGCTGTGGCTCGCCGAGTCGCCGCGCTACCCCTGGCTCGGCTGGGTGCAAATGGCAGTGGCGCTGATCGTTTTTTTGTCGACGCGACTCAAACGGGTGCGCATCCCCGACTGACGCGCATTGCGCGCGATCGGTAAAAATTACACGCTGCCGCACACCGCATCGCGTCAAACGACTTTATTTGATTCCTCGGATGCCGCGCCGCGCCCTATACTGCGGAACACGCGCCACCGCAATGGCTCGCATCCCAATCCTTCGAAGAGGCGCCATTGAATTATCTGAGATCGCGGCGCCGCGGCCGCACTCCCATCGGCCACGTGCCGGAACCTGAAGAGCCGATTTCCGCCGAACTGTTCAGCGTCGAGCGGCTCGAGCACTTTGCGCAAGACCTCGCGCGCGAGCAGGAAATCGCGGCGCGCGCGACTGCCGGCGTATCGCTGCGCAGCCGACTGCGCGACAACGCGAAGCTCGTCCAGGAAGCGTATCGCACGCTGGTCGCGGACTCGCGCGCCGGAAAGGCATCCTCGCCGGCGGCCGAATGGCTGGTCGAGAACTACTATATCGTCGATGAGCATGTGCGCGCGATCCGACGCGATCTGCCGGCGGGCTATTACAAGCAACTGCCGAAACTGAGCCGCGGCCAGCTGCGCGGTCACCCGCGCGTCTATGGATTGGTCTCGGCGATGATCGCGCACACCGACAGCCGCTTCGAACTCGACACGCTGCTTCGTTTCACGCGCGCCTACCAGCAGGTGCAGCCGCTCACGATCGGCGAGCTGTGGGCGATCGCGATCACGATGCGTGTGGTGCTCATCGAGAATCTGCGACGCCTCGCCGCGGGTATCGTCTATCGGCGCGTGCTGCGCGACGAGGCCGACGCGCTCGCCGACGCGCTGCTCGACGAGCGTCCCGAGGGGGCGGCGAAGCGCGCGGCCCAACTGACCGATTTTCCGGCCGCGGCGCTGCCCAAGGCATTCGCGGCGCAGCTGTTCCAAAGGCTTCGCGACCATGACCCGGCGACGACTCCCGGCTTGCCCTGGCTGCACGACCGGCTCACCGCGCAGGGAACGAGCGCCGACGACGTGGTCCACGCCGAGCACCAACGGCAGGGTGCGACCAACGTCAGCGTGCGCAACGTGATCGTGAGCCTGAAATTGATATCGTCGGTCGATTGGGCGAAGTTCGTCGAGAGCGTGAGCCTCGTCGATCAGATGCTGCGCGCCGAGAGCCATTTCGGGTTATTGGATTTTTCGACTCGCGACCTCTATCGCCATGCGATCGAAGATTTGGCGCGCGGTTCGGGTCAAACGGAGCTCGACGTCGCGCGCCGCACCTTGAGTCTCGCAAAGCGTTTTGGGGCCGATTCGCGCAGCGGGATTCCGGGATTCTATCTGGTCGCGGAAGGTCGGCGCGAACTCGAGGCCGAGTTTGCATACCGCGTGCCGTGGAACTTACGGCTTGCGCGCTGGGCGCGCGCCGCCGGGCTCGCGGGCTACGCGGGCTCGATCGCGCTGATCAGCGTCACAATTCTCGCCGGTGGGCTTGCGCGTATCGGCTTCGGCCTGCACGGCTCCTCCGCGCTCGGTGTGGCCGCCGCCGTGGCAGCAGCCGCCCTGTGCGTGCTGCTGCTCGCATCCGAAGTTGCGGTGGCGCTCGTGAACTTCTTGGTCACGCATCTATGCGGCCCATCGGTGCTGCCGGCATTCGAATTCGTGGACGGTGTACCGGCGGAATTTCGCACGGTCGTCGCCGTGCCGATGCTGCTCACGAGTATCCGCGATATCGACGAACAGGTGCAGAACCTCGAAGTTCATTATCTCGCGAGTCAAGACGGCGATATCCGCTTCGCGCTGCTCTCGGACTGGATCGACGCGGCCACGGAAACGGCGCCCGATGACGCCGAGCTGCTCGCGCAGGCCGCCGCCGGTATCGCGAGACTCAACGCGGCGCACGGACAGATCGAGGGCGAGGACCGTTTCCTGCTGCTGCACCGGCGCCGGCTCTTCAATCGGCGCCAAGGCTGCTGGATGGGATGGGAGCGCAAGCGCGGCAAATTGCACGAGTTCAACCTGCTGCTGCTGGGCGCACACACGACGTCGTTCATGGATTTGAACGGCCGGCCGCCGCGCGTGCCGAGCGGCGTTCGTTACGTGATCACGCTCGATGCCGACACGCGGCTGCCACGCGGCAGCGCGCGTCAATTGATCGGCAAGATGGCGCATCCCCTGAATCGGCCGGTCATCGACACCGCCTTGCAACGCGTCGTCGCCGGCTATGCGATCTTGCAGCCGCGGATCACGCCGGCATTGCCGCGGCGCTCGCGCGGCACGATTTTCCAAACCGTATTTTCGGGCCGCAGCGGCCTCGATCCCTATGCGTTCGCGGTTTCGGACATCTACCAGGACCTGTTCGGCGAGGGTTCGTATACCGGCAAGGGCATCTACGACGTCGCCGCGTTCGAAGCGGCACTCGTGGGCCGGGTCCGCGAAAACCGGCTGTTGAGCCACGATCTGTTCGAGGGCATTTACGCGCGCTGCGGCCTTGCCTCTGATATCGAAGTCGTCGACGAGTATCCTGCGCGTTACGACGTGTCGGCGGCGCGCGAGCACCGCTGGGCACGCGGCGATTGGCAATTGCTGCCCTGGGTGTTCGCGCGCCCCGCCAAGGTACCGGCGCTCGGCCGCTGGAAGATGTTCGACAACCTGCGCCGCTCCTTGATCGCGCCGGCGGCGCTGCTGCTGCTCGCGATCGTTTGGACCGGATCGGCGGCGCTCGCCTGGAGTCTATTCGTCGTCGCCGCAATCGCGCTGCCGCCGCTGTTGCCGCTGCTGTTCGGCCTGATCCCGCCGCTCCAAGAATCGTCGATACGAAGTCATTATCGCGCGCTGCGCATCGACTTCATGGACGCCTGCCGCGCGACGGGCCTGCGCTTCATCCTGCTGGCCGATCAGGCGTGGCTCATGAGCGACGCGATCGGGCGCACGCTCACACGCCTTTGGCTCACGCGCCGAAAGCTGCTCGAGTGGACCACGGCGGCCCAGGCGAAGCAGCGCCTGGAATTGAACGCCTCGGGTTTTTACGGCCGGATGACCGGCGGCGTGCTGTTGACGGTGCTCGCGATGATGATCGCGGTGCTCGCGAATCACCAGTTGCCCTGGATCGTGATTCCGTTCGTGGTCGTCTGGGTCTTTGCGCCGCTCGTCGCGCGGCGCGTAAGCCTGCCCGGCAAGACGCCGAATTCCGCGCCGCTCGGCGACGCGGAGCGTTCGGCCTTGCGGCGCATCGCGCGGCAGACATGGAGCTTCTTCGACACCTTCGTGACCGCCGAACAGCGGATGCTGCCGCCGGACAATTTCCAGGAGACGCCGGCGCCGGTCGTTGCGCACCGTACCTCGCCGACCAATATCGGCTTGTACCTGCTAAGCATCGTCGCCGCGCGCGAATTCGGCTGGATCAGCCTCGCCGATGCCTGCGAGCGTCTCGAGGCGACACTCGGCACGCTCGACAGCCTCGAGCGATATCGCGGACATTTTTTCAATTGGTATGACACCCACGATTTGCGTCCGCTCGATCCGCGCTACGTCTCGACGGTCGACAGCGGCAACTTGGCGGGGCACTTGCTCGCGTTGGCGGAGTCCTGCCGGCTCTGGTCCGAAGCGCCCGCTCTGTGCACGAGCTGGCGCGAGGGCGTTCGCGATACGCTCGCGGAGCTGCAAACCTCGCTGCGCGGGCTCGAGGACGAGCGCCGTCTGTATGGCGTGTCGCCGGGCCAGCTCGGCGCGGCGCTCATCGAAATGCATGCTTCGCTCGAGGACCAGGACGGCTCCGCGATGCAGACCGGCGAGCGCTTAGGTCTGGCGCTCGAGCGCTCCCAGGGCATTCTCGACATCGCCGAAGCGATCTCCGAGGAGCGCGGCAGCGGCGAGCAAGCACCGCTGCTGCGGCTCACCGCGGCACTGCGCGACACGGTGCGCGGCCACCTCGACGATCACGCGGCGGACTCGAATCGCGGTACGGGCGACTCCGGCCACGCCGACAGGCTCGCGGCGCTCGCGCGGCGCGCACGCGCGTTTGCGCTCGCGATGGAGTTCGGATTTCTGGTCGAGCCCGAGCGTCAATTGTTGACGATCGGCTACCGCTGGGCGGAGCGGGAACAGGATCTCAGTTGCTACGATCTGCTCGCGTCGGAAGCACGGCTCGCGAGCTATTTTGCGATCTGCAAGGGCGATTTGCCGGTTCGTCACTGGTTCCGCCTGGGCAGGCTGCTGACGCCCGTGGACCGCAGCTCGGCGCTCGTCTCTTGGTCCGGGTCGATGTTCGAGTATCTGATGCCCCAGCTCGTGATGCGCGATCCCGCGGGCAGCGTGCTCGGCGAAACGGCACAGCTGATCGTGCGCCGGCAGATCGCCTATGGCGCCGAACGCGGCCTGCCCTGGGGCGTCTCGGAGTCGGCATTCAACGCCCGCGACGTCGAGCTGACCTATCAGTACGCGAGTTTCGGCGTGCCGGGACTCGGTCTGCAGCGGGGCCTCGGCGAGCAGGCGGTGATCGCGCCCTATGCGACCGGTCTCGCGGCGATGATCGACGCGCAGGCCGCGCTCGACAACTTCAGGGCGTTGGAAGCGCTCGGTGCGCGCGGGCCGCTGGGCTGGTACGAGGCCTTGGATTTCACGCCGGCGCGCCTGCCGGAGGGCGAAAACGTGGTTTTGGTGCGCGCCTACATGGCGCACCACCAGGGCATGATCCTGGTCTCGCTCGCGAACGTGTTGCGCGACGGCCTGTTTCGAACGCGCTTCGCCGCCGAACCGATGATACTCGCGAACGAGCTGCTGCTGCAGGAGCGTATGCCGCGCGGCGCCGATCCGGCACCGCCGCGCGCCGAGGAATCGCAATCGACGCCTCGATTGCGCGAATTGGCGGCCGCGTTGCCGCGCCGCTTCGATTCGCCCCACCACGATTCGCCGCGCACCCATTTGCTCTCGAACGGCAGCTACACGGTCATGATCACGGTCGCGGGCTCCGGTTACAGCAGCTGGCAGAATCTCGCAGTGACACGCTGGCGCGAGGACGCGACCTGCGATCCCTGGGGTTCTTACCTGTTCTTGCGGGACGTTGCGAGCGGCGAGGTTTGGTCGGCCGGCTATCAGCCGGTCGGCGGCGAACCGGATAGCTACTCGGTCGCATTCTTCGAGGACCGCGCAGAGATCACGCGGCAAGACCGATCGATCGTGACGTCGACCGAAATCCTCGTCTCGCCCGAAGACGATGCGGAGGCGCGTCGCGTGACGATCACCAATCTGAGCAATCGCGCCTGCGAAATCGAGCTCACGTCGTATTCGGAGATCGTGCTCGCGACCGCCTCCGCCGACAGCGCCCATCCGGCGTTCTCGAAGCTGTTCGTGCAAACCGAGTTCGTCGCCGACGGCGGCGCGCTGCTCGCGACGCGGCGGCCGCGCGAGCTTGGTGAGCAGCAGATCTGGCTCGCGCATGTGACGGCGCTCGACGGCGAGGGCATCGGCAGCCTGCAGTACGAGACCGACCGCGCGCGATTCCTGGGCCGCGGCCGCAATTTGCGCGACGCGGTCTCGATCATGGATGCGCGGCCCTTGTCGAACACCGCCGGGGTCGTGCTCGATCCGGTGTTCTGTCTGCGTCGGCGCGTGCGCATCGCGCCCGGCAAATCCGCAAGCGTCGCGTTTTGGACCGTGCTCGCAACGAGCCGCGCGCATGCGATCTCACTCGCCGACAAGCACAGCGACCCGGCAGCGTTCGAACGGGTCAGAACCTTGAGCTGGACGCAGGCGCAGGTACAGCTGCGCTATCTCGGCATCGATTTCGACGAGGCGCAGCAATTCCAGCGGATCGCCAATCGCGTGTTGTATTCGGACGCTGCGATGCGCGCGCCGCGCGAGGCGCTCGGCCGCAACCAACTCGGGCAGGCGGTGCTGTGGCCGTACGGCATCTCGGGCGACCTGCCGATCGTATTGATCCGCATCGACGATGAGCACGATCTGGACATCGTCAAGCAGCTGCTGCGCGCGCACGAGTACTGGCAGTCGAAGCGCCTCGCCGTGGATCTCGTGATACTCAACGACAGGCCGCCCTCGTACGGTTCCGATTTGCAGCAAGGCATCGAGGCGGCGATCCGCACCGCGCGAACCCGCGTGCACGATGAGGATACGCCGGAGCGCGGGCGCGTGTTCCTGCTGCGCGGCGACCTCATGATAGCGACCAATCGCGATCTGCTGCAGACCGCCGCTCGTGTGATCCTGATCGCGCGGCGCGGCAGTCTCGCCGATCAGCTGACGCGTCTGCGCGACGCGGAGCCGCTGCCGCGCCTTGTCGCGACCCAGTCGAAGGCGATCACCGAAATCGGCGGTGAGCGCAGCATTCCGGCGCTCGAGTTCTTCAACGGGCTCGGCGGATTTGCATCAGACGGCCGCGAGTACGTGACCGTGCTCGACGAACGCCAATGGACTCCCGCGCCATGGACCAACGTGATCGCCAACGAAAAATTCGGCTTTCAAGTTTCAACCGACGGCACCGGTAGCACCTGGTCGCTCAATTCGCGCGAGAATCAGCTCACGCCATGGTCGAATGATCCGGTCAGCAACACCCCGAGCGAGGCGATCTACCTGCGCGACGAGGACACCGGGGACCTATGGACTGCAACCCCGCTGCCGATCCGCAATACCTCACCCTACGTCGTGCGGCACGGGTTCGGATATACGCGCTTCGAACATACCGCGCACGATGTCTCGCTCGATCTGACGCAATTCGTGCCGCTCGATGCGCCGGTCAAGATAGCGCGGGTGCGGATCGTCAACCGTTCGACGCGCACGCGCCATCTGTCGATTACCCACTATGCGGAATGGGTGCTGGGCAATCAGCGCAGTAAATCAGCTGCGTTCATCGTGACATCGGTGGATCCCGAAACCGGCGCGCTGATGGCCCGCAATCCATGGAATCCCGCGTTTCCGGACGCGGCCGTTTTCATGGACATGCGTGGTCGGCAGCAGAGCTGGGTTGCGGATCGCGCTGAATTCATCGGCCGCCACGGATCCATGGCGGAGCCTGCCGCGTTGCTCGCCGACGGCGCGCTCTCGAAGCGCGTCGGCGGCGGCCTGGATCCTTGCGGCGCGTTACAGGCGAATTTTCGGCTGTTGCCGGGCGAGGCCATCGAGTTCGTTTGCTTGATTGGCGAGGAGTCATCGCCGGCGGCGGCGGTCGCACTGCTCAAGGAATACCGCAGCAAGGACTTGGATCAGGTGCAACAAGCGGTCGCGGATTTTTGGGACGCGACGCTGTTCGCGGTCCAGGTGAAGACGCCGGATCGCTCGATGGACGTCGTGCTAAACGGGTGGCTGCTCTATCAAACGCTCGTATGCCGGCTTTGGGCGCGCGCCGGGTTCTACCAGGCGAGCGGCGCTTATGGGTTCCGCGACCAATTGCAGGACGTGATGGCGCTCTGCGTCTCGCGGCCATCGCTCGCGCGTGAACATATCATGCGCGCCACGGCGCGGCAGTTCGAAGCCGGCGACGTCCAGCACTGGTGGCTGCCCGCGACCGGACAAGGCATCAAGACGCGGATATCGGACGATCGCATCTGGTTGCCGTTCGTAGTAGCCCATTACCTGCAAGTGACCGCGGACCTCGCGCTGCTCGACGAGCCCGTGAGCTTCCTCGAGGGGCCGCCGCTCGGCATCGATCAACACGAAGTGTTCGCGGCGCCGGCCGCAACGGCCCATACCGTGTCCGTGTACGAGCACTGCGCGTTGGCGCTCGATACGAGCCTCGCGATCGGCTCGCACGGCCTGCCGCTGTTCGGAGCCGGCGATTGGAACGACGGCATGAACCGCGTGGGGGCGGCGGGCCAAGGAGAGAGCGTTTGGCTCGCGTGGTTCCTGCACGCGACCTTATTGCAATTTGCACCGCTCGCGGCGGCGCGTGGCGACGAGCAGCGCGCCGCTCTGTGGCACAAGCACGCCTTTGCAGTGCAGCAGTCGATAGAACGCGAAGCCTGGGACGGCGACTGGTATCGGCGCGGCTACTATGACGACGGCACCGCATTGGGATCGGTCACGAGCGATGAATGTCGTATCGATGCGATCGCGCAGTCGTGGGCGGTGATCTCCGGCGGCGGTGACCGTGAGCGTGCGATTCGGGCGATGTCGGCCGTCAATTCCCAGCTGGTACGGCGCAGCGACGGGCTGGTCGAGCTGTTCACGCCGCCGTTCGACCATACCCGCAACGATCCCGGATACATCAAGGGATACCCGCCGGGCATTCGCGAGAACGGCGGCCAATACACGCACGCGGCCATTTGGACGATGCTGGGGTTCGCCGAGCTCGGCGACGGTGACATGGCCGGCGAGTTGTTCTCGCTGCTGAATCCGATCAACCACGCAAGTACACGCGCCGGTATCCATCGCTACAAGGTCGAGCCCTACATCGCCTGCGCGGACGTGTACACCGCGGTCTCGCATGTCGGCCGCGGCGGCTGGACCTGGTATACGGGTTCGGCAGGGTGGATGTATCGCACCGGCATCGAGGCGATGCTGGGCATCCACATCAGCGCTCACGGATTGCGCGTCGACCCTTGCATCCCGCGCACTTGGCCGGGCTTCGAATTCACCTACCGATATCGATCGGCGCGCTATGTCGTTGCCGTGAAGAACCCCAATGGGGTAAATCGCGGCGTCCGGCAGGTGTTCGTCGATTCGCGCGCATTGTCCGATCCGCTCGGCGCGATCGAGCTCATCGACGACGGGCTAACGCATCAGGTGCAGGTCGTTCTCGGCTGAAGCCCGGACGAACGCTTGCTCGAACCGATGCAGAGCGCGGAGCATGTGCGAGAGTTCTTCGGCGTCACCGCACGTCCGTTGATGCGTCGGCCTTGAACAGGCGCTTGAACAGTGTGCGGGCGACAGCACCGGCCGGGACCATGCGCAGCAACCGCGCCGCAAGCGCGGGACGCGAGAACAGCAGTCCGCCGCAAATCGCGGCCGCCGCGCCGAGCCCCGGCGGGCTCAGCAGCATGCGCATCGTGCGGCTGCGAGGGAAGACTGCTGCGCCTGACGGATCGATCCCGGTCGCTTGCGTTTCCAACAGGTCGAACAGCTCCTGACGCGAACGCGCGAGTCGCGCCTCCGTGAGCGCCCGTCGATCGTCCTCAGGCCCGATCATCGGATATGCGCGCGAGCATTTCTAAATCCTCGCGCCATTCGTATTTCACGGCTGCAAAAAACGGCGCCTGCGCGCGCACGAGCCGGGCCATGACGAGTGCGGCGATGATCGCGCTGAGCAGGAATGCCGCGCCCATCCAGGCGATCGACGCCAGTCGATCCGGCGTATTCCAGGTGTACGCGAGCACCGCAAGGCAGGCCATGCCGAGTGCAAACATCAGGCTCACCGCGATCAATACCGCGCCGATCAGGCGCACGCGCAGGTTCCGCTGCGCCTGCGCAAGATCCTGCCCGACCAGGTCCGCATAGGCCGCCAGATGGCGCAGCAGGATCGGCGCCGCCTGCGGCAACGCACGCAGCAGTTCCATGGAAGCGGCTACGCGCGGCGCGAAGCCAGCAAGCCGATCGCAACGCCGACCAAGGCTGCGATTCCGAGCGCCTGCCACGGGCTTTCGCGCACATAGCCGTCCGCGGTGCTCGCGACGCGACGCGCCTGGTATCGCACGGACTCAGTGCCGCTCGCGATGCTTTGCTTGGCAGATGCAAGCGCATGTTCGACGCGGCCTCGAATGCGCACGACGTCGGCGTCCTTGAGATTGGCGACTCTGTTGACGAGATCTTCGACGTCCGCGATCAGGTTCTTGAGCTCGCTCGCGCCCACGGCCTGAACGTTTTTCGCGCCGTTCTTGAGATCATTGGCGACTCGGTCGCCGGCATTCTGGATGGCGGGGTTGGGCCCGTCGAAAGTGGTTTCCATTGTGTCTATCTCCTGGTTGGTATCAATCGCTCGCTCGAAGCATGCGGGTATGGTGGTTAGGTCCTGCGTGCGAGACCGAGCACGGCGCTCACGACTGCAATGACGAGGAATACGAAGAACAGAATCTTCGCGATGCCCACGGCTCCTGCGGCGATACCGCCGAATCCGAACAGTGCGGCGACCAATGCGATGATGAAGAATACGACGGCGTAATAAAGCATGATGTCTCCGCGCGGCTCGAGCGCCGATGGGTGAATTGGATGCTGATGTTCGCGCCAACCCGCATTTGCCGCCATAGGTCGCCCGCGAGGCTTGCTGTAGGAATACACTCACAGGCTGGACTTCGCGCGCGCGAGCACGGAGACTTTGCTCATGAGGGTATTCGGCGAAGAAATGGGCGATCTTGGCCGCTGGTACATCGCGCTGCCACCGATCTTGCTGCTCGGCTTTTTGGTCGGGCTGTTCTTGCTCGCGAGCGCAGGCCAGTCGCGCCTCGAAGCGGCGAACGAACGCGTGCATCGCTCGCAGAGCCGCGAGCAGGCCTTGGGCGAATATCTGGCGGATATCACGCGCGCGGAATCCGCGCAGCGCGGTTACATGTTGACCGCGGAAGAAGCCTACCTTGCTCCGTTTGCGGAATCGATGGCCGCGACGATGCCCGCCTTGGAGCGCCTCGAACAGAGCTATGGCGCGACCGATCAAACGATCGGCGTCACGCAGGATCTGCGGCGATTTACGCGCACCAAGCTCACCGAACTCGACGAGACCTTGCGCGCGTTTCAAAACCGCGGGTCGCATCCGTTCGACGTCAAGCGCATCGACGCCGGCAAGCGCGCACTCGACGATATTCGCAATCTGATCGCGACGATGCGTGCCAACGAAACTGCGGAGCTTACCGCGGCCACCTTGAACTGGCGCGAGGATCTGCTGTGGTCGCGCTGGTTCACCGGCGTCGGTGCGGCGCTCAACATGGTGCTCGTGCTGCTCGCGATGTCGCTGGTGTACGCCGACATGCGCAGGCGTGCGCGGCAGGCGATCGACTTGCGCGATCAGAAACAGGAGCTCGAGCGGCAAGTGGTCGAACGCACGCGCGAGCTGACGGCGCTCTCGACGCACTTGCAAGAGGTCTCGGAACAGGAGAAAGCGGCGCTGTCGCGCGAGCTGCACGACGAGTTGGGCGGACTGCTGGTAGCGGCGCGCATGGATCTGTCTTGGCTTCAGCAGCGCCTGCCCACGAGTGACCCGGCGATCGAACAGCGCTTCCGGCGCATTCACGAATGCTTGAGCGCAGGCGTCGATTTGAAGCGCCGGGTCGTCGAGGAGCTGCGCCCGACGCTGCTCGACAACATGGGTTTGTTTTCGGCGCTACGCTGGCAGTTCAAGGAGACCTGTCGCCGCAGCGGCCTGCAGTGCACCGAAACGATCCCGCAACGGGAGCCGTCGTTCAACTCGGATGCCGCCATCGCGATCTTCCGCGTCTGTCAGGAGGCCCTGACGAACATACTCAAGCACGCGGACGCGCGGCGAGCTCATCTGACCGTGGAAATCGGCGAACACTCGTTCATCATGCGAATCAGCGATGACGGCAAGGGGGTTCCGGCTGAACGGCTTCAGGCGATCGCCTCGCATGGACTGGCGTCGATGCGCCACCGGGTGACGGCGCTCGGCGGTGTGTGGCAGTTGAACGGGCCGGCGACCGGCGGAACCGTCGTGAGCGCGGTGATACCACTGTCGCGCGTACTCGCGACCGAACTCAGCGATCAAGTCTCGTTGTAAATTTCCTGCAACACGTCGCCGAGGCGTCCGTAGTCGCGTGCTTTATCGAGAAAGTGCGTCGCGCCGAGCGCGATCGCCGCATTCTTGTACTCGGGTAAATCATAGTTCGTGAGAACGACGATGCGCGGCTTGTACGGACCGCCCGCGAGCGCGCGCATGACCCCGAACCCGGTGCCTTGCTTCAAATGCAGATCGAGGATGAGCACGTCGGGCGTCTCGCGCTTGACGGTGGCTATCGCGGCAGCCTCCGTATCGGCACTGCCAACGAGTTCGACGCCCGGTATTTGCCGGATCGCTTCGGTCAGACGCTCCGTCAACACTTTCGAGTCTTCGACGAGCAGAACTCGCAAGCAATCGGTCCTCGTCATGATTTCCAGTTTTCGTGTGTTCACTAACCGCGAGTCTACGTCCTGTGAATTCCCGCCCGCCACATGCGCTTCACAGGTCTTTTTGTAGGAAAAATCTCACATACGACAATTATTGAATGAGTCCGTTGCGTAGCGCGTACGAGGTTATATCGGCATTCGCATGGAAATTCATCTTTTCGAGGATCCGACTGCGATAGGTGCTGACGGTTTTCACGCTCAAACTCAATTCGTTGGCGATCTCGGAAACCCCGCGGCCGGCCGCCAACTTGCAAAATATTTGAAATTCGCGCGTCGATAAGCGCGCATGCATCGGCTTGTCGGGGTCGCCGTCGAGGTCGGCAACGAGGATCTCCGCCAAAGCGGCGCTGACATAACGCCGTCCGGCGAGCACCGTCCGCACGGCCTTCATGAGTTCTTCGGGCGCGCTGTCTTTCGACAGATAGCCGCTCGCGCCCGCGCGCAAGACGTTGATCGCGTACTGCTGTTCGGGCAGGCCGCTCATGACCAGCACCTTGACGCTGGGGTAGCCGGTTTGTATGTGGCGCAAAATATCGAGGCCGCTGCGGTCCGGCATGTGGATGTCCAACAGCACGAGGTCCCAGGATTGCTGGCGCAATTGGTCGAGCGTTTCGCTGCCGCTCGCGGCTTCTCCGATCACGCTCATGTTGGCGTCAGCCTCGAGAAACTGCCGAAAGCCCGCACGAACCACGGCATGATCGTCCGCGATCAGAATTCGCGACACGACAGGCGACCTATACCGAAGCGCTCAGGAGTCGGCGAATTGTTGATTTTGCGAGTATCCATTGAGCTTGTTATACAGCGTCTTGAGACTGCAGCCCAGCGCGTCGGCGGATCGCCGTTTGTTGCCCTGGAAGTGATCGAGTGTCGCCTCGATCAGCGTACGCTCCATGTCTTCAATGCGCGAACCCACGCGAATATCGACGCGCAGGCGGTTCTCCGGTACCGGCGCCGCCTTCGGCGGTGCGGCGCTTTGCCCGAGCAAGCTGAGTTCGAGGACGTCGTCGCAGAGAATGAACGCGCGCTCGACGCAATTCTTGAGCTCGCGCACGTTGCCCGGCCAGGAATGCTGCTCGAGCAGCGCGCGCGCGTCCGCCGAGAATTGCTTGTCCAGACCGACGCGGCGATTCAGGTCCGACAGAAAATGCTCGGCCAGTAGATGCACATCGCCGCCGCGATCGCGCAGCGGCGGCAGCGCGATCGGGAATACCGCGAGCCGATAGAGCAAATCTTCGCGCAGTTTGCCGGTTTCGACCGCCTGCAGCGGGCAGCGGTTGGTTGCCGCGATCACGCGGTGGGATTTGCGTGTTTCCAGTTCCCGCAGCAAGCGCGTCTGCAGTTCCCAAGGCATTTCCGTGATCTCATCGAGCAGCACCGTGCCGCATCCGCCGCGCTCGATCGTGTCCGGCGGAACCGGACTCGCGCGCGAAAAGCCATTCGTTGCGGGCCCGAATAGTTCGGCCTCGATCCGACTGTCCGGCACGGCGCCGCACTTGAAGGTTGCGAACGGTCCGTTTCGATACCGGCTCTGTTGGTGAATCGCGAGCGCCGCAAGTTCCTTGCCGGAGCCGCTCTCACCGGTCAGCAGTACGCTGGCGTCGGTCGGTGCGACGCGCTCGATCAGCCGCATGACTTCCTGCATGGCGGCGGATTTGCCCAGCAGGGGCGAGATAGCGTCAGCGGGTGTCGGCTCAACCCTGCGCAGTTCATGAAGATCGAGATTCAGCATCGGCGGACTCCTGAGTACGGTGGCCCTGTACTGCCTACAGTGCCTCAGGAGATGTTTGTATCCTTTACAGCGGCGCCCTGCCATCGGCCGGGGCTGACGCTGTACTCGGACATCGGGCGATTGCGTGTCGGTGTTTGTCTGACACGTGCGCCGCGCGGGCGCTTCGAGGCACGCCAATCAAGGCGGATTGGCGGTAAATTCGGCGCCGCATCGCCAGCAACTCGTGAACTGCGGTTCGAGCCTCTCTCCGCAGGTCGCGCAGATCCACGGGGTGCCGCTAGGCGCCACGGCCGCCTCGCTCAATACGCGGCTCGCGCGATATTCATCGGCATCGTCGACAAAGAGTTGCGGCCAGGTTTCCAGCATCGGCAGCTCGCCCATGGCGCCCGCGAGGTATTGATTGCGGACCTCGCTGTCGATGCCGGCGGCGGTCAGCAGATTGCGCGCATGGGCAACCTGGATCAGCGATGCGGCCCGATATACCCGCTTCAAGGGCCTCGATCCTTCAGCGCAAGGAGGTCAGAAAGGCGGCGACATCGTCGCCGCGCTCGAGGCTCTCGACCAAGGCGGAACCAATGACGACGCCGTCAACGTGCGCACCGAGGCGCGTGATTTGGTCTCGCGAGCGGATTCCGAAGCCGGCGCAGACGGGGATCTTGGCGACCGCTTTGACGCGGTCCATATAGGCAAGCACTTCGTCCGGCACGGCAACGGACTTGCCGGTCGTGCCCGTCATGGTCACCGCGTAGATGAAGCCTTCGGCCGCGCGACAAAGCATCGCGAGCCGTTCCGCGGGAGTCACGGGCGTGACCATTTGAATCAGCGCAAGTCCTTCGCGGCCGAGCGCCGCTTTGATCTCGCCGCTTTCCTCGAACGGCAAATCCGGCACGATGAAGCCGGCGACGCCGGCGGCGGCCGCATCCTGCGGCAGGCGCTCGAGCCCGTAGGCGAGCAGCGGATTCAAGTAGCTCATCAGCAGGATCGGCGCCGCATGCCGCAGCTCGAGCGATTTCAGTTCGCCGAGGATCCAGGGCAGGGTCACACCGTCGGCGAGCGCGACGAAGCTCGCACGCTGAATCGTCGTGCCGTCCGCCATCGGATCGGTGAACGGCACGCCGATCTCGACGACATCGCAAGCACCGGCCACGGCCGCGAGGTTCGCCTTGAAACTCGCACGCGTCGGAAATCCGCCGGTGAGGAAGCCGACGAGCGCCGGGCGTCCGCGGCTCTTGGCGCTTTCGATCGCGGCCGACAGGATCTCGCTCGCCTTCATGTCACGCCCAGATCCTTGAGCACGGTGCGCTGCAGAATCGGCATGTCCTTGTCCCCGCGACCCGAGCAGCCGATCAAAATGCGCGCCCCCGGGTGGTCGGCCGCATAGCGGCGCGCGCCGACGAACGCGTGCGCGGTTTCGATCGCGATCAGAATTCCCTCGGACCTCGCGCACTCGGTCAGCGCGTCGAGCGTGTCGGCGTCGGTTGCCGATTCATAGCTGACGCGCCCGCTTTTCAAGAGAAACGCATGCTCCGGCCCTACGCCCGGATAATCGAGGCCCGCCGAAACCGAGTGAGTCTCCTGTATCTGGCCGAACGCATCCTGGAGCAGCAGCGAATAGCTGCCTTGCAAGACGCCCGGCGTGCCGAAGGTCAAGGACGCGGCGTTGTCGCCGAGCCCGGGCCCGCGGCCGCCGGCCTCGACGCCGATCAAGCGAACCTGCGCGTCGGCAAGAAACGGGTGAAACAGGCCGATCGCATTCGATCCGCCGCCGACGCAGGCGATCGCGACGTCGGGCAGGCCGCCCGCGAATTCCAACATTTGCGCGCGGGCCTCGCGACCGATCACGGCCTGCAGTTCGCGCACCAGATAGGGATAGGGGTGCGGTCCCACGGCGGAGCCAAGTGCATAGTAGGTGCCGTCGGGATCCGAGACCCAATCGCGCAACGCCTCGTCGATCGCGGCCCGCAACGTCTTGTCGCCGCTCATGACCGGCACGACGGTTGCGCCCATGAGCTTCATGCGACCGACGTTCGGAGCCTGGCGTTCTACGTCGACCGCACCCATATAGACGACACAGGGTAATCCGAGCCGAGCCGCGGCGGCCGCACTGGCGACGCCGTGCTGCCCGGCGCCGGTCTCGGCGATGATGCGCTTGGCGCCCAGCCGTTTGGCAAGCAGCGTTTGACCCACGGCATTGTTGATTTTATGCGCGCCGGTGTGAGCGAGATCCTCGCGCTTGAGCCACACCTCGGCGCCCCAGCGCGCACTCAAGGTGCGGGCGTACGACAGCGCGGTCGGCCGCCCAACCCAGCTGCGCAGCTCTTGATGATATTCGGCGAGGAAATCTGCGCTGCCCAAATAGCGGTCCACGCCCGCTTGCAGGCGATCGAGCGCCGGCACGAGGGTTTCGGGAACATAGCGGCCGCCGAATTTACCGTAGCGGCCTTTCGCATCGGGATAAACCTCGGGCGGCCGCACGGTGTCCGTGATTGGGATGTTCATGCTTCGTGCTCCAGACCGGCCGCGGCGGCGCGCACCGCGCGGACGAAGTCGACGATCTTCTGCGGATCCTTGATGCCCGGACTCGCCTCGACGCCGCTGCTGACGTCGACGCCGAACGGCCGGACCGCTTCGATCGCCTCCGCGACGTTCTCGGCCGACAAGCCGCCGGCGAGGATCAATTGCGTTTGGCGCGCGAGCTCCGCGGCGCGTCCCCAGTCCGCGAGTTCGCCGATGCCGCTCGTCGGCCCCTCGAACAACATGCGCGCCGGCAGGGGGTGCGGCGTCTTGCGGCCGAAGCGCACGACGGGCAGTAATTTGATCTGCGCCGGGATTTTCAGTTCGCGCAAATCCTCGACGTCGGTCTGAAAATAGTCGGGCTTGAGCGTGCGGCAAATCTCGTCGACCTTGATCTGCAGCGGATGCTGCGTGACCGCGATCCGCAGAATTCCCGGCGGCACGAGCGCGGCGAGCTGCGCGGCCTGTCCCGGGGTGACTTGCCTGGGGCTCGGCGCAAAAACGAATCCGACCGCATCGACTTTGGCTTCCGCCGCAGCCGCGACCGCATCCGCACTCGTAATGCCGCAAATCTTGATCCACATGTGGCCGAGTGTAGCCATTTACGACGACACTGTGCGCGTCGCTGCAAAAATGTTCTGAAGCAACGCCGCCGGATCCTCATGGACCATCAAGGCGGTGCCGATCAGCGCAAGACGGTAGCCGAGGGTCCGCATTCGGGCGGCCTCGGCCGCGCTGCTGACGCCGCTTTCGGCGACGGCCGGCCAACCGCGTGGCAGTTGCGGCGCAAGCGCCGCGAAACGCTCTTGAACGACCTCGAGCGTCTGCAAGTCGCGGCTGTTGACGCCGATCAAAACAACTTCCTCCCGCCCTACGCGCTCGCCCAGAAGTTCGCGCGCGAGTTCGAGGTCGGCGGAGTCGAACGCTTCGAGCAGCACGAACAATCGCTGTGCTGCGGCGACATCCAGCAGTTCGACGATCCGCGAGCGCGGCAACATGCGCAAGATCACGAGCACGCCGCCGGCGCCTTCGGCCCGCGCTTCGAGAATCTGATAGGGATCGACGAGAAAATCCTTGCGCATCGCGGGAACGCCTAAGGGGCCAAGCCTCGCGGCCGCGAGCCGCAGATGTTCGAGCGAGCCATCGAAGCGCGCCGGCTCGGTTAGCACCGAAACGGCCGCCGCACCCGCGCGCGCGTAGCTCTCCGCGCGGCTCAGCCAATCGTCGCTCGTGCGCCCGAGCACGCCGGCCGCCGGCGAACGCAATTTGATCTCGGCGATCACATCGAAACCCTGCGCAGACAATTTCAGCGCAGGCGCTCGGGGACATGCAAGCGCACGCTTTTCCAGCGCGCCGATCGGCTCGAGACGCGCGGCGTTCGCGGCGCGCTCGGCGCTGCCGCGAGCCATCTCGTCCAGAAAGCGGCTCACGCCAGCCTCTCGGCGAGCGACGCGTCTTCGCGGGCGAACCGGCGCAAGCGCTCGAGCCACGCCTGAGCCTTGCCGGTTTCGACGGTGGCGATCGCGATTGCAATTCCCGCTTCGATGCTCGCGGCGCGACCCGCGATGTGCAGCGCGAGACCGCTCTGCAGCGCCAGTGCCGCCAGATGCGGACCGCGATCGCGGCGCTCGAACACGGCGCACAACGCTTCTGCATTGGCCGCTGCGTCGCCGCCGGCGAGCGACGCCGCACCGCAGGGCGCGAGGCCCAGCGACTGCGGGTCGACCACGGAGCGCCGCACGCTTCCGGGCGTGACGTCGAAGGCGAGGAACGGGCCGATCGGCGTAACCTCATCCCATCCGCCTGCGCCGTGGACGACCCACGCTCTCGCGACATCCATGCCCGCGAGCGTCTCGGCCATGAGCTCGGCGGCCGCCGCGTCATAGGCGCCGATCAGGCGATAGCGCGGCGACGCGGGATTCGTGAGCGGTCCCAGCATGTTGAAAATCGTGCGCACGCCCAAGGCCGTGCGGATCGGCGCCAACGCGCGCATGGCCGGATGAAAATACGGCGCGAACAAGAACGTGAAATCGGTCGCGGCGAAGCAGCGCGCGGCGCGCGCTTCATCGAGCGGCAGCTTCAGTCCCAGTTGCTCGATCAAGTCCGCGCTGCCGCTGCGGCTGGATATCGAGCGGTTGCCATGCTTGATGACGGGCATGCCGCATGCCGCGGTCAACAGCGCGGCGCCCGTGGAAAGATTCAAACTTCCGGAGGCGTCTCCGCCGGTGCCGACGATATCGATCGCATCGGGCGAGTCCGGCAACTCGGGCTTGCGCGCGAGCGCGCGCATTGCCGCCGCAAATCCGCGCACTTCCGCGGCTTTGACGCCCTTGGCGCGCAAGCTTGCGAGCAGCGCGCCGGCCAACGCCGGTTCGAGCGCGGGATCGGTCAACATTCCGAGCAATGCGTAAGCTTGCGGCTCCACGAGATCTTGGCCGTCCAATAACTGCTCGAGCAACTGCCGCAGGGTATTCATCGGTCGCGCTCTACAGCTTCAGAAAATTGCCCATCAAGATCGGCCCCTGCGGCGTCAGCACGCTCTCGGGATGAAATTGCACGCCTTCGATCGGCAAATTCCGGTGCCTTACGCCCATGATCTCGCCCTCGGCGGTGCTCGCAGTCACCTCGAGCGCCTCAGGGATGCTCGCGGTCTCGGCGATCAAGGAATGATAGCGGCCCGCGGAAAATTCCTGCGGCATGCCCGCGAACAGGCCCTTGCCGTCGTGGCGCACCGGCGAAACCTTCCCATGCATCAAGCGGCCGGCGCGCACGACCTTGCCGCCGAAGGCTTCGACCAAGGCTTGATGGCCCAGACACACGCCGAAGATCGGCACGCGTCCGGCGAACGCTTGAATCATCTGCATTGAAATGCCGGCATCCTGCGGCCGCCCCGGGCCCGGTGAAATCACCAGATGCGAGTGATGCATCGCAAGCGCCGCTTCGATGCTGAGCGCGTCGTTGCGATAGACGTCGACCTCGGCGCCGAGCATCAGAAACGCCTGCACGAGGTTGTAAGTGAAGGAATCGTAGTTGTCGATCAGCAGCAGTCTCGGTACGGCCATGGTCCTAGAGCCCCTCCGCCGCAAGTTCCAGCGCACGGCGCAGCACGGCGCTCTTCGCCATGACCTCGGCATATTCGGCCGGCGCGGAGCTGTCCGCAACGATTCCGCCGCCCGCTTGGTAGCTGTACTCGTCGCCTCGAAACACGAGCGTACGAATCGTAATCGCCTGGTCCATGTCGCCTTCGCGTCCGAAATAGCCGACGGTGCCGCCGTAGAGTTGCCGGCCGACCGGTTCGAGTTCGTCGATGATTTGCATCGCGCGCACTTTCGGCGCTCCGACCAGTGTACCGGCCGGAAAGGTCGCGGCAAACAAGTCGAAGGCGTCCCGGCCCTTGCTCAAGCGGCCGTTGACGCCGCTCACGATGTGCATGACGTGACTGTAGCGCTCGATCACGCGAAACGGGTCGACGCGCACCGATCCGGCGGTTGCAACGCGCCCAAGGTCGTTGCGCGCCAGATCGACGAGCATGACGTGCTCCGCATTTTCCTTCGGATCCGCGAGCAGTTCCGACTCGAGTGCAAGGTCGCTCGCGGTGTCGGTGCCGCGCGGCCGGGACCCCGCGATCGGCCGCAATTGCGCGTAGCCATCATGCAGCTTGACGAGCGCCTCCGGCGAGGAACCGACGACCGTGATGTCACCGAGTTCGCAGAAATACATGTAAGGCGACGGATTCAGCAGCCGCAGCGCGCGATATACCTCGAAGGGTGAGAGCTGATGGCGTCCCTCGAAGCGCGCCGCGAGCACGAGCTGGTAGACGTCCCCCGCGGTGATGTATTCCTGCGCCCGACGCACGCCGGCCGCATGGTTCGCGGCCGAGAGCGACGGGGTCGCGAGCGAAAAGCCGCCCGGCGTCTGGATCGTTGGTACCGGTCCGCGCAGCGCCCGGATGAGCTCGCGCCTCAGGTTCTGGCGCTCAGCCTCGCTGCCGTCATGCAGCAGCGCCACGCCGCGCGTCAAATGGTCGAAGACCAGCAGCGATCGAGGCGCGACATAATGCGCATGTGGCGCCTTCGTGTCGTCGAGGCGCCTTCCCGGAAGGCGTTCGAAGTAGCGCACCGCGTCGTAGGCGGTATAGCCGACCAAGCCGCCGAGCAGCGGCACGCCCGGGATCGACGGCAGCGGTCGCGGCGCCTTGCCCAAGGCGATGCGCAGCGCGTCGAGGAATTGCGTGCGGGTTTCGGGCCGCGGTGAGCGCACACCGTCGACGTGCAAGCCCGCGGCGTCGAGCTTCACTTCGAGACAGTCGCCGAAGCCGATGAACGAATAGCGCGCGAGCCGCTCCCCGCCTTCGACGCTTTCCAGCAGAAATCGCGGCCGAAACGGCGCGAGCTTCAGATACGCCGAGACCGGCGTGTCCAGATCGGCTGCGATGTCGAAGTGTGACTTCATAAGGTTTCGCTACAAAAATGACGGACAACAAAAAACCCACCCCGGCGTGCGTCGGAAATGGGTTCTGGATTTACGGATGATTAATTCGGATCGACAGCGGCCAGCGCCCATCTCCTTACGAGGGTTTTCGCCACCACCAGCGGGCGTTGCGGACCAGGGTCGCCGTGTACATGAGTGCGAGTATCGCCGTCTTGAGCTCGCAGCGTCAAGCCCGCTACTTCTTAGGCGCGGCCTGCAGATCCTTGCGGAATTGCCGCGTCAATTCGACGAATCGAGGCGTGAGGCCGACATCCTCGTACATCGGATCGCCGTGATCGTCCCGGGAAATGACTTTCGGCCCGGGTTCATAGGGCATCGAGGCCGCAATTTCGTCGAGCGCGACGTGCAGCAGGTCGGTCACGATTTCCTCCGCGGTGCGCCCGGGAAACAACGCAACCAGCGCGTGCAGCCGCGAGGCATCGTCGAGTGGCAAACGTACGGAATATTCCTGCACAGTCAGCGGCGGTCCGGTATCTTTCTTCCACCGATCGAGTAGGGGCTTGAATTTCACCGCGGGCTCCGCAATACGGGACTCTGACTTGCGCCCATTATAAACCTTCGCGACCCCCCTTGCCGCCGCAACCCAAATTGTCGATGAGCCCAGCCAGCGGATTCCTGAGCGTATTTGCCTACAGCAGACGTGCGCTCGATCTCGTGTGGACGACCAACCGCTGGCTGTCCGTGTCACTGGTGCTGTTGACCGTGGCCGCCGGCGTGTTGCCGGCGGGCGTGGCCTACGTCGGCGCCCTGATCGTCGACGCGGTCGTTCACGCCGCCGATCTTCACCGCCGCACCGGCGTCGTCGCGCCGCGCGAGGTGTTCGTGTACGTCGGCCTCGAAGCCCTGCTGGTCGCCGGATCTTCGATGGCGCAGCGGGGCATTTCGCTGGCCCAATCGCTGCTGCGCGCGCAGCTCGGCCAGCGGGTCAACGTGATGATCCTCGAGAAGGCGCTCACGCTGGACTTGACGCAATTCGAAGACTCCGAGTTCTACGACAAGCTCACCCGTGCGCGGCGCGAGGCGTCGAGCCGGCCGCTGTCGCTCGTGATGCGCACCTTCGGCCTGCTGCAAAACGCGATCTCGCTGGTGTCCTTCGGAGGCTTGCTGATCAAGTTCTCGCCTTGGGCGGTGCTGTTGCTCGCGCTTGCAGGCCTTCCCGCGTTTTTCGCGGAAACGCGGTTTTCCGGCGAGGCGTTTCGGCTGTTTCGATGGCGTGCGCCGGAATCGCGGATGCAGATCTATCTGGAATCGGTGCTCGCGCGCGAGGATTACGCCAAGGAAGTCAAACTGTTCGACCTCGGGCCGAGGCTGCTGGATCGTTACCGCAATATCTTCACGCGCCTGTACCGAGAAGATCGCGACCTTTCGGTGCGGCGCGACGCCTGGGGCTTAGGCTTGGGATTACTCGGCACCGCGGCGCTCTACGGCGGCTACGGCTGGATAACCGTGGAAACGGTCATGGGCGCGATCACGCTCGGCCAGATGACGATGTACATGATGCTGTTTCGCCAGGGCCAGACCGCTGTCAGCGCGTCGCTGTCGGCGGTCGGCGGCATGTACGAGGACAACCTGTACCTCTCGAATCTCTTCGAATATCTCGAGCAACCCGCGCCTCGCAGCGGCGGCAGCGTGCAGCGCGGCACTGCGCTGGGCGATGGTATCCGCTTCGAGGGCGTCGAGTTCATCTATCCCGGCGCGAGCACGCCGGCGCTTGCCGAGATCGATTTGCACGTGCGCCCCGGCGAGAGCCTCGCGTTGGTCGGCCAGAACGGCTCCGGCAAGACCACGCTGATCAAGCTGTTGACGCGCCTATACCGCCCGACCAAGGGACGCATCCTGCTCGACGGCGTCGATTTGCAGGAATGGGATGAGACGACGCTGCGCCAGCGCATCGGCGTGATCTTCCAGGATTTCGCTCGCTATCAGATGTTGGTCGGCGAGAATATCGGCGCCGGCGACGTGCGCGCGTTCGACGACGAGCAGCGCTGGCGCAGCGCCGCGGCGCAAGGCTTGGCCGCGGAGTTCGTCGATGCGCTGCCCGAAGGCTACCGCACGCAACTCGGGAAATGGTTCAAGGACGGCCGCGAGCTGTCGGGGGGCCAGTGGCAGAAAATCGCGCTCGCTCGCGCGTTCATGCGCAGCGATGCCGACATTCTCGTGCTCGACGAGCCCACGGCCGCGATCGACGCCGGTGCCGAGGCCGAGGTCTTCGAGCATTTCCGGGAGTTGACGCGCAATCGCATCGCCATCGTCATATCCCACCGCTTTTCGACGGTGCGCATGACCGACCAGATCCTCGTGCTCGACGATGGCCGGATCGTCGAACGCGGCAGCCACGAGTCGCTGATGGCGCAGAGCGGACGCTACGCCAAGCTATTCACGCTGCAGGCGCGCGGGTATCGTTGAAGGTTTCAAGCGGTCAGGGGAGAGTAGCCATGCCTTCGTTCGACGTCGTCTCGGAAATCGACACCCATGAACTGACCAACGCGGTCGATCAGGCTAGCCGCGAGCTCGCGCAGCGCTTCGATTTCAAGGATACGGGCGCGCGTTTCGAACTGCTCGAGACGACCGTGACGATGATCGCGGAGGCGGAGTTTCAGCTCAAGCAGATGCTCGAGATTCTCAAGCTCAAGATCGCGAAGCGCGGCATCGACATCGTCTGCCTCGACGTGCAGGACCCGACCGTAAATCTCGCGCGCGCGACCCAGCTCGTCGTGCTCAAGCACGGCATCGACGCCGACGCCGGCAGAAAAGTGTCGCGCGCCATCAAGGATTCGAAGATCAAGGTCCAGGCGCAAATCCAAGGAGACAAAGTGCGCGTGATCGGCAAGAAGCGCGACGATCTGCAGGAGGCGATCGCGCTGCTGCGAAAGGGAGATTTCGGCGTACCCCTGCAGTTCAACAATTTCCGCGACTGATTCGGCCGTGCGCGGCATCAGGGCGGCGGCTGTGCCGGCGGCGGCGGCGTGTCCTTGAGCACCTGAATGTCCTTTGCGCGCTGCATTCCTTTGGAATAGACCACGGTACCGTCGAGCTTGACGATGATCGCGTCGATGTCGTCGAGGCGATTGTAGATTTCCAGGGCTTTTTCCGGCCCGAGCACGAATGCCGTCTTCGAGAGGCCGTCGGTGCGCGTGGCGTAAGGCCCGATGATCGTCGCACTGCGCACCTTGGTCGCGGAGTGGCCCGTATGCGGATCGATGATGTGGTGATAGCGCACACCGCCTTCGTCGAAGTATCGCTCGTAATCCCCGGAGGTCGAAATCGCCGCGTTGACGAGGGGGATCCGCAGGATCACCGAGTCCGGCCCCTTTCTCGGATCGCGGATGCCGACGATCCAGGGTTTGCCGAAGCGGTCGCCGATGATGCGGCTGTCGCCGCCCGCGGAGATGTAAGCGCGCGTGATTCCGAAGGACTGCAGCACCTCGATGCCGCGGTCCACCGAATAGCCCTTGGCGATGCCGCCGAGATCGATGCGCACGCCCCTCTGCGAGAACTGCACGGTCTGCGCCTGCGGATCGAGCAGCAGATGTTCGTAGTTGACGGCCGGCAGAGCCTTGTCGATTTGCGCCTCGCTCGGCCGGATGCGCTTGCGGAAGTCGTACATGTATCCGACGCTGGCGTAAGTGATGTCGAACGCGCCGTCGGTGATGACCGAGTACTGCTTGGACGTGACCAGCAAATCGAACAGCTCCTTGCTGATGTGCATCGGCCCGTCGGCCGCCTTCGCGTTGACTTCGCTGACCTCGCTCGTGGGCTTGTAGGTGCTCATCGATTCGTCGATGCGCCGCATCTCGTCGAGCACGGCGTCGATCGCCGGGTCCGCCTTGACGCCCTCGTCGGCCCACAGTTCGATCGTGATGCGCGTGCCCATGATGCCGTCGGTGATGCGCGTGACCCACTCTGCGTTCGCGGGACCCGCGCATGCGGCGGCCGCACAGAGGCCGAAGAGCCAGTGCGCGGCGCGCAAACGCGCAAGCGATGAGGATGGTTTCGGCGGCAATTGCGGACTCATGGCGCCTAGGTTAGCCGGTTCCGCGCGCCGGCGGTATCCGCGCGCCGCGCGCTGCGGTCAGCCGCGCCAAACTCGGCTAACGCGCCACCGCATGATCACGATCGCGCTGCCGATCATGCCGCCGAGATGCGCGAAATGGGCGACGCTCGCCTGCGATCCGGTGACACCCAACACGAGTTCCAAGCCGGCGTAGAGCGCCGCGAACAGCCAAGCGGGCATCGGTATCGGCGGAAACAGCGGTATCACCTTGCGCGTCGGAAACAGGAACGCATACGCCAGCAGCAGGCCGAAGACGCCGCCCGATGCGCCGATCGTCGGACTCGGTTCGCCGCCCAGAAGACTGGGGACGAGCAATTGAGTCAATGCGGCCGTGACGACGGAAGCGAAGTAGCACCATAGCAATCTCGCGGGCCCCACGGCGCGTTCGACCTCGGCGCCGAACATCCACAGGCCGATCATGTTGAACAGCAGATGCGTGATGTGAGTGGTGTCGTGCAGAAATGCATAGCTGACGATTTGCCAGGTGTGGAAGTAGACCCGCCCGTCGAGATCGGGCTGCAACGGCCACAGCGCAAACCAATACTCCATCCTCTCCCGCGCCATGTTTTGCAGCAGGAACACGACGACGTTCGCGGCGATCAATGCCCTAACGGCGGAAACCTTCATCTCGCGGCTCGACCCTTGGAATTTGTTGCAGGATGGGTATTCTAGCGCGCCATGCGAGCCGTATTCCTGGATTACGAAACCATCTCTTATTCAGACCTCGGCACCGCAAGCCTGATGCGCGTGATCCCGACACTTCGGCTCTACGACAACACCACGGAATCGCAGCTGATCGAGCGCATCGAACACGCCGAGATCGTGCTGCTCAACCGAATCAAGCTCGGGCGCACGACGCTCGAGGCGGCGACGCGATTGCAATTGATCGCGGTGGCGGGCACCGGAACCGACAACATCGATTTGGCCGCAGCTGAAGAGCGCGGCGTCGGCGTCTGCAATGTGCGCAGCTATTGCACCCCGTCGGTTGCGCAGCATGCATGGAGCATGATTTTGTATTTGACCCAGCGTCTGCCCGCCTTTCGCCAGCTCGTGATCGAGGGGGCCTGGGCCGGCGGCGCCTCGTTCAGGGGCGCCGAATTGCGCATCCGCGAACTCAGGGGCTTGACGCTCGGCATCGTCGGATGGGGCGAGCTCGGCCGCACGGTCGGCAGGATCGGCGAGAGTTTCGGCATGCGTGTGTTGGCTGCGAACCGGCACGGCGGCGCGGGTCCGCCCGAAGGCAAGGCGCCTCAGCGCGTCCTGCTGCGCGAACTACTGGCAGTCGCGGATATCGTGTCGCTGCACTGTCCACTGACCGACCAAACCCGCGGCATGATCGGCGCCGCCGAATTGGCGCTGATGAAAAAGGACGCGCTGCTGATCAATACGGCGCGCGGCGCACTAATCGACAGCGGCGCACTCGCCGCAGCGCTCAAATCTGGGCGGCTCGGCGGCGCGGGCATCGACGTCTTGCCGCAGGAGCCGCCCGGCAACGCAGACCCGCTGCAGGACGCCGCGATCCCGAATCTGCTGGTGACGCCGCACGTCGCCTGGGCGGCACGCGAATCGCGTCAACGCTGCCTCGATGAAATGGCCGCCAACATTCAGGATTTCCTGAGCGGCGGCCGGCGCGGTCGCGTGGTCTAGCGGCCGGCGCCTCAGCCTCTGGCTTCTTTCTTGGCGCGCTTGGCCGCGCGCTTCTCTTCGAGCGTCTTTGCGGGCTTTTTCTTCTCTTCCTTCTTCCGCTCCATACCCTTACCCATACTTCCTCCTTTGCCGTGTGTCGACCTATAACTTCGAGCCTCTAGCGGCGCGTGAGCAGCTTTCGCTCCGTGTGCCGACCCGCGGGATTTCGCGGCGGTTTCGGCGGCTTCTCGGCGACGCGACTGATCCGCAATTCCCTGCCCGCGACCCGCACTTTCTGCAGCCCCTTGAAGATAGGCGTTGGCATGCCTTCCGGCAAGTCGACGAAGCTATGATCCTCGCGAATATCGACGCGCCCGATGTGCACACCTTCGATGCCGGCCTCGTTGGCGATCGCTCCAACGATATTACCCGGCTTGATGCCGTGGACGGAACCCACTTCGAGGCGAAACGTTTCCATTTCGCCGGCCACGGGTTTGGATTTCGGCCGCTCGGCGCGGGGTGCAGGCGTCTCGCGCGCGCTCGGCCGTTCGGGTGTCGCGTCGAGCGGCTTCTCCGGCTTGCCCGCGAGCAGCAGCGGCGAGGCGCCCTGCGCAAGACTTGCGAGCGCCGCGGCGATCTCGATGAGCGCAATGCCGGTTTCCGCTTCGAGCTGCTCGATGACCGGCCGGTAAGGGTCGTTCTCGCCCTTGGCGATCGCGTCGGTGACCCTCTGCTTGAATTTAGCTATGCGCTGCGCGTTGACGGCATCCACGCTCGGCAAATTCATTTGTTCGATGGTCTGCCGCGTAGCCCGTTCGATCGCGCGCAACATGTTGCGTTCGCGGGGTGCGATGAACAGGATCGCCTCGCCCTTGCGGCCGGCTCGCCCGGTGCGACCGATCCGGTGCACGTAGGACTCCGTGTCATAAGGCACGTCGTAGTTCACGACGTGGCCGATACGCTCGACATCGAGTCCGCGCGCCGCGACATCGGTTGCAACCACGATGTCGATTTGGCCGGACCTGAGGCGCGCCACCGTACGCTCGCGCAGCGGCTGCGGAATGTCGCCGTTCAAAGGTGCCGCGGCGAATCCACGCGCCTCGAGTTTCTCGGCCAGTTCGACCGTCGATTGTTTGGTGCGCGTGAATACCAGCATGCCGTCGAAGGTCTCGGCCTCGAGGATCCGCGTGAGCGCGTCGAGTTTGTGCACGCCGCTGACGACCCAGTAGCGCTGGCGGATGTTGTTGGCGGTGCTGGTTTTGCTCTTGATCGTCACCTCGACCGGCGAGCGCAAGTGTTTCTGCGCGATGCGCCGAATCGGCGCCGCGAGCGTCGCTGAAAACAAGGCAACCTGGCGCTGCGGCGGCGTCTTCTCGAGGATGCTCTCGACCGCATCGACGAAGCCCATTTGGAGCATTTCGTCGGCTTCGTCGAGCACGAGCAGCGTCAGGCCCGACAGCTTGAGCGTGCCGCGGTCCATATGATCGATGACACGGCCCGGCGTGCCGACGACGACATGGACGCCGCGGCGCAGCGCATTGAGCTGGGGCTGATAGCTCTGGCCGCCGTAGATCGGCAGCACATGAAAACCCTTGAGGTGCGCCGCGTAGCGCTGGAATGCTTCGGCAACCTGCAAGGCAAGCTCGCGCGTCGGCACCAGGACGAGCACTTGCGGCGCCTGAAGCGTCAAGTCGATTTTGGTGAGCGCGGGAAGTGCGAACGCCGCGGTTTTTCCGGTGCCGGTTTGCGCCTGCCCGAGCATATCGACGCCCGAGAGCAAAACGGGGATCGTGGCAGCCTGGATCGGCGACGGCGATTCGTAGCCGACGTCGGCCAATGCCTTCAAAACGGGCTCGGAAAGCGCGAGTTCGCGGAAGCTCGGCGAGATCGGGCTCGCCGCGGGAGGGGTTTCGCTCATAAGTAATACCTTGAGGGAGTAATTGCAAGTCTAGCTGTTTGAGTGGGTATTGCTACCATGTACGGTATGGGACGCATATTCGAAGTCAGAAAACATGCCATGTTCGCGCGCTGGAACCGCATGGCAAAACAGTTCACGCGCGTTGCGAAGGACATAGCAATCGCAGTCCACGCCGGGGGTCCGGACCCGGCCTCGAACCACACGCTGCGACGCGTGCTGCAAAATGCGCGCGCGGTCAACATGCCGAAGGACAAGACCGACGCCGCGATCCGCCGTGCTTCGGGCAAAGAAGCGGCCAATTATCAGGAAATCCTCTACGAGGGATACGCGCCGCACGGCGTTGCGCTGCTGGTCGAGACCGCGACCGACAATCCGACCCGAACGGTCGGCAGCCTGCGCAATATCTTCACGAAAGGCTCAGGCAACCTAGGTACGACCGGCAGCGTCAGCTTTTTGTTCAAAAAGATGGGCGTATTTCGCTTGGATCCCGCCGCGGTCAAGGACCAAGACGAACTCGAACTGGACCTGATCGACCATGGCCTCGAGGAAATGGGCGAGAGCACCGGCGAGAAGGGTGAGGCGCAGCTCGTGATCCGCTGCGCGTTCAACGATTTCGGGAAGCTGCAATTGGCGCTCGAAAGCCGCGGTATCACGCCGCTGTCCGCGGAGCACGAATACATCTGTGCGGTACCGACCGAACTGCCCGAAGACCAAGCGACCGAAGTGCTCGCGCTGATCGACAAGCTCGAGCAGGATGACGACGTGCAAAAGGTGTTTCACACGCTGGCCTGAAGCGCCCGGGACCACACCGCGGCGCTGCAGCATCCGCGCTGCAATCATGAGGCTCGATGCCGCATTGCGGTGCATGGCGTTGTAGGCCGCCGGCGTGATTATGTCCATGCCGATCCGAAGGTTAACAGTCGTTCATCGTGTCATCCGGGGTTCGGGCTGCCGCGTTCTCTCTAGCGTGGTTCACTCAACATTGCTGGAGATCGCCAACATGAAGATTCTGATGAAAATCATGATTCCCCTGGGATTGCTGAGCCTGTCGGCCTGCGTGGTCGCGCCCGGACGGGGCTACTATCACCCCTACTACGGCCCGCGCGTCGCGGTCGTGGCGCCGGCTCCGGTAGTGGTCGTTCGCCCGTAGGATTAAACTACGCACCGGATGTCTGAATATCGATTTCGCATCGTCAATGTGTTTACACGCGAGCGGGGCGCGCTGACCGGCAATCCGCTCTGCGTATTTGAAGACGGCTCGGAATTCGATACGGCGACGATGCAAGCTATCGCGCTGCAATTCAATTTGTCCGAGACGACATTCATCTTACCGTCGACGAGCGCCGCGGCGCGCGTTCGAATATTCACGCCGCGCTTCGAAATGGCATTCGCAGGTCACCCGACGCTCGGGACGGCGCATGTATGTCGCTCGATGGGTCTTGGGTTGGGGTCGCTGCAGCTGGAGATGCAGGCGGGCCTGATTGCGGTCGAGGCCGACGGCGACCGTTGGACACTGACCGCGCCGGCGCAAACCGTGCGCGAATTCGACCGCTCGACTGGCGAACTCGCCGCAGCCCTCGGGCTCGAGCAGCCGGATATCGGCGCGCGCCCGCTCTGGGTCAAGGCCGGCACCGAACAACTGATCGTCCCGCTCGCCTCGCCCGACGCGGTACGGCGCGCAGCACCGCGCGCGGATCTGCTCGCGGCATTCCAACGGCCCGATGCTCCCGCGATGGCGTATCTGTTTGCGTCGAGCGGTGCGGACCGCGTGCTATCGCGATTCTTTTTTCCGCAGGGGCCGGCGATCCTCGAGGACCCGGCTACCGGATCGGCCACCGCAAATTTTGGCGGTTGGTGGCTCGCAATGCAGCGCCCGCTGCCCGCGGCGCTCGAAATCTCGCAAGGGGAACATACAGGACGGCCCTCGACGCTTTATTTAAGGATCGATTTGGAGCGCCGTATACGCGTCAGCGGCGACGTCGCGGAACTCGGCAGCGGCACAATTAGGCTCGACGCAACGAGCCGCGCGCCGGACTAGGGCGCAGCGGCAGGGGCCCCGTGCGTGATGATGCCGTAGGACCAGCGCACGACCGGTTTCAAGCGCGCGGTGACCATTTCGAGCGCGGTCGGAAAGCTGACCCAGCGGGCTTCTTGATGCTCCGGCACGCCGAGTTCGGGGTTCACGGGCAGGATGATTTGCTGTTCCTTGCTGCGCGCGATGTAGTAGCGCGAGATCTTGCCTTTGTTGTACGGGCCCGTCTCCATAAATACGAGCCCCCAATCGAAGGAGATGTCGTCGAGCATGGTTTCCTCGCGCACTTCGCGCAGCGCCGCATCGATCGGCGCCTCACCGGGTTCGACGATACCCTTGGGGAAATCCCAGTTGCGATAGGCGCGCAGCAGCAGGAACTTGAGCTTGCGCTCGACCAAGCTCACGACGACGACCCCGGAGGATAATCGCGTTGGTCGTGCTGCTGAAGCCATCGAAGGTCCTCTCGAATCTGACACCCGAGGCATTCTATCGTGCTGCGGGGCACGCTTACCGTCAATTGTCCCAAACGATTATAATATAATGATTGATAGAGCCTTTCTATCGAGATGAGTACATGAATCTCAAAGATCTGAAGTACTTGGTCGCGCTCGCCGACACCGGGCATTTCGGCAAGGCGGCCGCGCGCACGTTCGTGAGCCAGCCGACGTTGTCCGCGCAGATCAAGAAGCTCGAGGAGTATCTCGGCGTCAAGCTCGTCGAGCGCCAGCCGAAGAACGTGCAGCTCACCGAAGTCGGCAAGCAAGTCGTGGTGCGCGCACGGCGCATGCTCGAGGAAGGCGATTCGATTGTTGCGCTCGCGCGCAGCAACACCGATCCCCTCGCCGGCAAACTCAAGGTGGCGCTGATTCCGACGATTGGTCCCTACCTATTGCCGCGCATCATGACGAAGATCCGCAAAGGGCTGCCGCATCTTGGCCTGATGCTCTACGAGTACCAGACCGAACCGCTGCTGAAACGCCTGCGCGACGGCGAAATCGACGTCGGAATCCTGGCGCTGCCGATTTCCCAGGATGGGCTGGAGTCGCAGAAGCTCTACGACGAGGCATTCACGCTCGCTCTTCCGCATCATCACCCGCTCGGCGAGAAGTCGACGATCAAAATACAGGACCTCAAAGGGCAGACCCTGCTGTTGCTCGAAGACGGCCACTGCCTGCGCGATCAGGCACTCGAAGTCTGCAGCCGCGTCGATGTGCGCGAGGCCGAGGATTTTCGCGCGACGAGCCTCGAGACGCTGCGCCAGATGGTCGTCGCCGGACTCGGAATCACGCTGTTGCCGGAGTTTGCGGTCGACGCGCCGTTCGGCTCGCAGCGCGGACTGACGATACGCCATTTCGCGAAGCCGGAGCCGACCCGGAGCGTAGGCGCGGTCTGGCGCAAGTCGAGCACTCGCATCGCCGCGATTTCGGAACTTTGCAAGATCGTGCACGCGGCCATGACCGCGAAGAGCTGAGGCGGGTCCGTTGTCGGAATGGGTTCTTCGTGCCGATGAAGCCGCGGTGCTCGAAGCCCTCGCAAGCGGCGCCCACGCAGGCGAATTGCGCCTGTACTTCGGCGCCGAAAATTACGCCGAGCTCGTACGGCTCGCAGGCATTGCGGCGTCGGCGCCGCGGCGGCATGGTCCGCCGATCTTCGTATTGCCGGGGATCATGGGCTCGAAGCTCGGGCGCAAGCCTGCCGGGAAACGAAAGCTGCAAGCGGTGTTCATCGACCCCGAGGCAATTGCCGCGGGCAGCCTCGAGGATCTTGCACTGCCCGCCGGGCGAAGCTTGCAGCCGATGGGCGTATTTCCGTTTGCCTATGCCCGGTTGCAGCTGCAGATGCGCGCGATGGGCCTCGCGGCGACGCTTTGCCCCTACGATTGGCGCTTGGATCTCGAGGAACTCGGCGCCGCGCTCGCCGATCGCATCCGCGCAGCCGGCGAACCCGTGATCCTGGTCGGCCACAGCATGGGCGGGCTGGTCTCGCGCATGGCGATGCAACTGCTGCCGAAGCGCTCGGTGAAAAAACTGATCTTGTTGGGAACGCCGAATTTCGGGTCCTACGCACCGCTGCAGGCCCTGCGCGGCACCTACCCGTTCGTACGCAAGGTGGCACTCCTCGATTTGGCGCACTCGCCCGAATTTCTCGCGCAACACGTGTTCCATACGTTTCCGGGCCTGCACCAGTTGTTGCCGCCGCGGGATCGGCTGCGCGGCGCCGACATTTATGTGCGCAGCGGCTGGCCGGCGCACGGACCGCAACCGAACCTCGCGCTGCTTGCACGGAATTTGGCGGTGCGTGCGGCGCTTGCGCCGGCGGATTCGCGGATGTTGCAAATCGTCGGCGTCAATCGCAGTACGATCGTCGCCGTGCGGCGCAAAGCAGCTGGATTCGAGTACGAATTCACCAACGACGGCGACGGCACCGTCATGCGCGCCTCGGCAATGCTGCCGAATCTCAAGACCTTTTATGTCGACGAGTTGCACGGAAATCTTGCGAACAACCCGGCCGTGATCCGCGCGATCATCGACATCGTTCGGCGCGGGCGCACGGGGGCTCTGCCGGTGCGCTCGCGGCGTCAACGCTGCCCGCCGACGCATATCGACGACCAGGCCTTGAGCCGCGGCGACGGCTCCAAAATCGACTGGCGGCGCCTCGATAGGGCCCAGCGGGCCGCTATTTTAGTGAACTTGAACCAATAATTGGCGGCCTTTCTGAGGCGCATTTCACAGCTGTTTTTGACCGATTTGTAGCAGACTGACCGGGCATAGGAATGCCTCCATGAACGCTCGATCAGATCAAGCCGTACTTTCCACGCCGCCCGCCGCGCCTGCGCCGCGTTTTGATCGCAAGTTCATCGAAGATCATCGCCTCGTCGAGCGCTACCTCGAGAATAAATTGCCGCTCAAGGGCGCGCGCCAGCTCGAAGATTGGTGCCGAGCCAACCCCGAATTCCTCAATGATCTGAACCTCTCGGAGCGAACTCACGCGAGTTTGAAACTGCTCGAGAGAAGCGGCAGCCCCCAGGACTTGGGCGAACCCAAGCCGCCGTTTTGGAAGACGCCCTATTTGCCGATCGGGCTCGGCGCGCTCTGCTTATGCTGCGTGCTGGCGTTGGGCGGACTCTACGGAAAGTTGATCTCGCTGAACGGCAGGCTCGAGAATGCGCAGTCGCTCGCAACCCACGGGTCCCTGTCGGCGCCCAAGGCACAGCACGCCTACCGCGTGGCGCCGGATCACGCCGCGGGCATCGACAGCGCGCGCGTGAGCTTCAACAGCAAGTCGGCCGAGCTCATCAATCTGAACATCGACATGGGCTACTCGCGCGAGACGCTGTTCCGAGCCGTGATCGACAAGCGCGATCAGGGCCGGGTTCTGGTGCTCGAAAACCTGCTCAAGGATTCGAACGGCGATCTGAAGGTTGCATTCAACACATCCGGCTTCGAAGCCGGTCTTTACGACGTGCACATCGAAGCGCTGCCGCCGCGCGGCATCGCCACCCCGGCGGGCTGGCTGATTCTCGACGCGAAGTAGCCGCGCTCGCCGCGCATCGGGCGCAAGGCGCCTCGGCCGATCAATCCTCGCGCAGGCTCACTATCGGCGGTGTATCGACGACGCGCCGCGTCGCCAACGTTCCGCTGATTCCGACGAGCAGCGTGCCGCAAACGAGGCCGACGGCCCACACCCAGGGATCGAGCGTGTAGTCGAGCGAGAACAGCCGTCGCGCGAGCACCCAGCCGATGCCGGTTGCGCCGATCGCGGCGAGCGTGCCGGAGAGAAATCCGAGCGCCGAGAATTCGGCGGCTACGCCCTGCAGCACCGTCATGCGGCTCGCGCCCAGGGTGCGCAGCATCGCGCTCTCGTAGCGACGCTCGTCGCGCGTCGATTGCACCGCGGCGAGCAGCACGACGACGCCGGCCGCGAGCGTAAACAGGAACACGTACTGCACGGCGAGCGACGCGCGGTCCATGATGCCGCGAATCTGCGTGAGAATCGCGTCGACGTCGAAAACCGAGACCGTCGGGAATCGGCGCACGAGATCGACGAGCGCGGGCCGCTGCGCCGGCGTGAGATAGATGCTGGTCATGTAGGTGCCCGCCGCGCCGTCGAGCAATCCCGGCGGAAGCACCAGGAAGAAATTCGGCCGAAAGCTGTCCCAGCGAATCTTGCGGAAGCTGGCCACCTCGACGGTCAGCGGTTCGCCGGCGACGTCGAACTGCAGCTTGTCGCCGAGCTTGAGCTGCAACGATTCTTGATACTCGGAGGCGACCGAAACCAGCGGCTTGCCGAAGTCTTCCTTGGTCCACCAGCGGCCCTCGGTCAGCTGATTGTCGGGCATCAAGTCGGCGGCCCAGGTCAAATTCTGCTCCCGCTCGAGGAATGAGCGTGCTCTGTCGGTGCGCAGCTTCAGCGCGTCGCTCGAGCGCCCGTTGATCGCGGTGATGCGCGCGCGCACCATCG
>Ga0181531_10000140_pt1 | contig 55297 bp, 84 predicted proteins | sample PEATcosm2014_Bin_38_FD_119743 | JGI IMG/M metagenome (GOLD analysis project Ga0181531, IMG submission 119743) | Peatland microbial communities from MTU Mesocosm Facility, Houghton, MI, USA - PEATcosm2014_Bin11_10_metaG | ecosystem: Environmental > Terrestrial > Soil > Wetlands > Peat | place... | reverse complement strand
CGCAGCGCCGTTGTCAGCGCCGTTGGCAGCGCCGTTCGCAGCGCCGTTCACAGCGCCGTTCACAGCGCCGTTCACAGCGCCGTTCACAGCGCCGTTCACAGCGCCGTTCGCAGCGCCGTTGGCAGCGCCGTTCACCGCGCCGTTCACAGCGCCGTTCACAGCGCCGTTGGCAGCGCCGTTGGCAGCGCCGTTGACAGCGCCGTTCGCAGCGCCGTTGGCAGCGCCGTTGACAGCGCCGTTCGCAGCGCCGTTCGCAGCGCCGTTGGCAGCGCCGTTGGCAGCGCCGTTCGCAGCGCCGGGTACTCTTATTTTGGCGGCTCTATTTGGGCTGGATATTCTGCCTGGGCAGATTATTTTAATGAGGTGCTAGGCGTTTCGATTGGTCGAAACTATTTAGACCTCATTGAGAATTGCGGATATTATTGGACGCTGGACGATGTATGTTTTGCCAGTGAGCGCCCGACTCATATCAACCGTGACGATCAAGGCCGTTTACATTCCGAAAAGACGCAATCCCTCGGTTATAGTTCCGGGTGGGGGCTCCACCACTGGCATGGCGTAAAAGTACCGGGCGATTGGATCATGGATAAAGCCAAGCTCACGCCTGAGATTGCATTACGTTGGGAAAATGTCGAAGAGCGGCGCGCGGCTTGCGAGATCGTAGGCTGGACAAATGTGCTTGAGCACAAAAGCTTAAATCCGAAAGTTATCGATGAGGATGAGCCGCATATCGGTACGCTCATTCAAGTCGATCTTCCTGATGCGCCGGGTCAATGGTTTCTTAAGTATCGTTGCGGCACAGGACGCTGGTTTGCCGAGTCCGTTAATGATAAAATGTTTGATACAGCGTTAAAGGCCAATGCCGGAGGTAACGGTTGGCGTCCGGGTCTTGGGGAGCCGGAAAGTTATATCCCCTTCTTACGCACTTAACCAAGGAGACTGACGATGAAGATCCTACACCTCACTGAAGAAATGTTTTCAGCCGGCAAGCCGTTCGCTCAAGGCGAAGTCTTGATCTGGATGAAAAAGTTTGCACCTAAAGCCATCGTCGATGGCCTCGCAAAACTGAAAAACCTTAAACCAATGCCTTTGGAAAAAGGAATGATGATCCTCGGCCATAGTGAGACTGGTCACCATCACGTTCTTGAACCTGTAGCGAAGAAGGTCTCGATCTCGAAAGCGGCTCAGGCATTGGTGGATCAGGCTAACGATACATTCATCGAGCTGAAACTCTTCCAGGAATGCGCGCTGGTGCATAAACGCGACGCCGATACGCATAAGGCTGTTGTCCTTCCGCCGGGCGATTACATCCGGGGCATTCGTGAAGAACAGACTGTAGACGGATGGGTGCAAGTAGCTGACTAAGCCGAAACCGGCGGCACGATGCCGCCGGTATGCAGGTAAGAACTTGCACTGATGAGGCTAATAACAAAATGGCTAATCCATCACTTTTTATCAACCGCTTCTCGATCACGCGTGACGATTTCATGACGCGGGTCGACTTTATGGAAGAACGGATTGAGGATCAAAACGGCCAGCCGCGTGAAAACGTCGTGCCTGTCATTACCGTCATTATGCTGAACGGGGATAGCGAGAACCTGATGAAGGCTCTCGTAGACATCAAGGAAAAGCAAACGGCCATGAGGCGGACAAAACAATGAGCATGGGTTTAGAAGCGCAAAATATCTGCTTGCTCGCGGTCAATATCGGGCAGCGCCGGCCGAGCCAGGAACCTTTGGATATATGCAAGGTGGCGGGCAAGCTCTATCGCTCGGCGGCGGGCATGCGCAACACCGGCAACATAAGCGCGGGCTTTCCGTTCGCGCAGAAACTCGCCGATAGCGTCGGCGGAACATTCGAAGTCGTCTCGAACCACGCCGACATCGAGTGCTTTATCATCTATGACGGGGAAAAGGTGAGGGTAATATGAATTGGATAATAATGGGATTAACATCGGCTTTAATAGGCTTTGTTGTGGCGTTATCATTCACGCTTGCGTTTTGGCCCCGTAATGTTTACAATTTGGCCAAACGCCTTATGAAGCCTTTCACATCGCTATCGAGAACGCGCACAAGGTAAAGGAACAATTCAAATGAATGGTGAGATCGTAACAGCGTCGCATTTAACCCACACTGGCACCGGCATAATGCACGATCTGAATATAAGGCTTGGGGCAAAACAGCTCTCAATGGTGTTCGCCGCAGAAAGCGGAAGTCGCGCCTGGGGTTTTCATTCCGCCGACAGCGATTACGACGTGCGGTTTATCTTCTGCAAACCCGTCGAAAAATATATCGCCCTGCACGATGGCCTTCAAGACATTCAATACAAACACTCCGAAGTTTTAGATTATGCCGGCTGGGATCTCCGTAAGGCTTTGTTGCTGGCGGAAAAGTCGAACCCAAGCCTCATCGAATGGCTCAACTCACCAATCGTCTATGCCGATCCTATCGGCTTCCGCGCCGAGCTCCGTTCCATCATGGTGGATCACTTCTCACCACGCGCGCTTGCACACCACTACATCAATTTTATGCGTAACATTCGCGGGAAATACCTATCCGATTTTATGGGCGAGTACACCATGAAGCGGTATTTCTACGCGCTCAGGCCAATCCTCGCGATCATGTGGATGCAGAGTAATCCAAATAAACTGCCGCCGATTGTCTTCACCGAATTGATGGCGCAGCCGCTCGATCACGAATTGAAGCGCGAGATCAAAAAGCTGCTAGCCTTGAAACTGGCGGCGTCGAAAGAACAGAGCGATTACAACTCGCCTGTGCTCGACAATTTCATCAAACACTGGTTCGATATGGGGCATGACATCGTGAACGGTTTCTCACCGCGCGCGTTGCCGGTCGAATTGCTGAACCAGCTCTTCCGTAAGACAATCGAGAGATTAGACCCTTGGTGATTAATGGGGGTTGTGGTGGAAAAGTCAGTGGATCAAATATGGGATGAAGCAATCGAAGCCGCAGCGCAATTTGTCGAATTTCTTGACGGGCACCGAGATTACAAACTTCATTTGGAGTACAGGCCATGACTGAAACCACCGAAGATCAGATGATGATGAAGGCCAATCAACTGTTCAACGACTATCTTGAGTTTTGCTCAAGCGTCGGAATGGATTACCGGCTCGTCATGCAATGCACGATTGCCGGTCTAATTGATAGTTGCGATTGTTCACGGAAAGAAATCCGGGCGGTTACAAACGAGGCCATCCAAATATCTGAACGCTTTACAAAATTGGAGGCAGCATGACGGTCGTAAACTTTCCCGATAAGTATTCTCGCAAGGAAGTGTGGACGTTCCCTGAAGGAACCCTGACTATCGAGGTCAACGCTGATGAGCCGCCGCTGAATGTGAGAACCGCGATTTACTTCTTAGGCAACGTGCAGCATCAAATTCACCGGATGATGGAGCCAGACAGATGACACAAACCACAACTCGAAAGACCTTGCAGCCGCCTCCAGATCGCTCGGAACTGTTTGCCTCGATCATGCGGCGGCGACCTCAGCAATGAAGGGTTTATCAACTCAAAAGCTTTTCCGCCGCTCCACGAGCTCGTCGCGTCGTTCTCTGACGAATTGAAAAAAAGAAAACGCTACAATCATCGAAGCTCTTGAGGCTCGCGATGCAAAGCGTTGAGCGACAACCTCCTGCCGCGTCGTCTAGCGGTAGGACATCTGACTTTGGATCAGATAACGATGGTTCGAATCCATCTGTGGCATCCACACTAACCTAAATCGGTTGAAATCATGTCGCCGTTGAGCGAGATCTCGCCATTCTTTTTGAGCGATGTCAGCGCGCGCATGGTGGCTTCGCGGCGGCGATCTTTTTTCTTTTTATCATAAGGCGTGCGGGCCTGTACTGTATCGAGTAAATTGTTGATCGACATTTCTTCGCCGGCGACTTCCATCTCGTTGATAATATCGAGCACGGTATTTTCCCACACGCCGCGTTTATTCTTCGAGCGGCCTTTGGCCTTGGCAATCGCTTCGCCGGCGTATTCGACAAAGCAGGACTCAATCGCGTCGCCGTCTTCATCCGTTCCCACCACGGCATTGGCGAGGTTGAAATCAAAACCGAAGCTATCGCGATCGTCTTTCATCTTATCGATCCAGAAGCTCCGCTTTTCTCCCTCGCGATAGATATAGAATAAAGCGTCGAGCTGGCCTTTCAGACCGGACCAGCCGCGGGCGCCACGTTCCTCGTTTTTACCGGTGTGGTGGATCAGGCAATAAGCGGACTTCAACGTATTGGCGAGCTTCTTCGTCAGGCTCAACGCAAGGCCCATATCCTTGCCGGAGTTCTCATCCGCCCCGGCCGTAACCTGGGCGAAGGTATCGACGATGATCAGATCCGTCGTGTCCTGTTCCTTGAGGCGCTTCGCAAGATAATGGACATCTTTCTCATCGAGAAAATTCGGTGTCTCGGGGATGATGTGCAGCCAGTCGCCGAGCTCTTTCCAGCTCACCTTGTGATGGTTCGCCCAGGCTTTCAGGCGTGACGTTAAACCGCCGGCGCCTTCTGCGCAGATATAGACGACTTTGCCGCGATTGGTTTTATAACCGTTCCAGTCCATGCCCATTGCGATATGGCACGCGATATCGAGCATAACGAAAGTTTTACCGGCGATCGACGCGCCGTAAGCCATGGTCTCGCCACGTGGCAGGATTTTCTTGATAAGCCATTTAACCGGCGGCCGATTGCGGTAATCGTCGGCGCGGATCCGGGTATAGCGCAACCGTTCAGGTTTCACCTTATCGTCTTCGGGCGTGCTGATGTCTTCGAAGTCGGCGGCGTAATCTTCATGCCAGCCGGAATTCTCCGCGAGATTTTTGATATAGCCGACGGTGAGCACATTCGCTTTGTCGCTGCGGAAAGAACCCCATTTGTAAGAGAGCTCTTCATAGCCGCTGTAATCGGGACAGCGTTCAGACCAGGCTTCCCATAATTCGAGCCCTTCGTCGGATCCTTCGGTCTCGGCGTGGATTGCCATTCCTAGCGAAACCCATTTTTCATAATCGGCGGTTTCATTAGGTATGTTCTCCAGCATTTCTTGCAACTCGCCGAGATCTCCGTCGTATCGCCGTATTTCTTTTTTCGCCACCTTTTCGATGAGCGCGATTTTCGGAATTGGTTTCGAACATTTCCAGTCGATTGCGAGCGCATCTTCACGCGCGCCCGGCGTGTAACCGAGCATAGGATCTAGGGGCGCGCTTTCCCCCGAGAGAGGGAGGATAAATTGACTTCCGGATCCACCAGCGGGCACATTATCCTGTTTCGGGAAGATCTCGATCGTTTTCGCCCCGACGCCTTTTGTGCCGGGGGTATAGCCGAGCTTTTCGATGCCTTCTCGCAAGAACTCGCGAACTGAACGGGCGTCCTGGGGGTCGGCCCATACGAAATAAATGTGAGCGCCTTTGCCGCCCGATGAGCGGAAAGCAATCGGGTATAATCCTTCCCGCTCAAAATGTTCGCACACTTTCATAATGTGCGTTTCCATTTCAGACCAAGCTACGTCCCCTTTGTGCGAGTCCAGATCAAGTAGAGCTATCTCAGTGGTGGATTCCCCCTCTTTAATCGGGCACGCGCCGAGCGCCGGTCCCCCCCTCAAATGTTCTTTGACGCGTTTCTGGGTTATAGGAACACCGCGTTGGCAAACGGTTTTACCTTTATGTTTGCGCCAGCTTATGTCTGGGCGTACACGCAGTACCAACGCGTCCAATGCGGGTGATAAATCAATATGTTCTTTTGGCATGCGGGCGCTCGACGAAAGAGGGACAGATTATTTTCCTTTTATCTGCTGTCGCACCCATTCATCGATTTCAGTCCGCCTCCACTTTCGCGGGATACCGAATGCTGTCGGTGGTGGCAAGTCACGCGTCTTCACCCAATTATAAATTGAAGCGCGTGATAGTTTTTTTAGACCGAGTTTTGTTTTTAGAAGCTTTCTAAGTTCATCAATCACGATCAGTTCAGCACTTGACATTATCGACCTCGCTGGGGAAGCGGACGGGGGAGAGTCAAAATACTTATGCCTAATTTATAAAAAACTCAATAGATATGTATTGAAAAAAAATATATTGACAGTGTAGCGGCCGAGGTTTAGATCGGAATTAAGTCGTCAGTTACCCCTCCCGAATAGGAAAATTCACATGATCGCTCACATCGCCCTGCACTTTGAAAGCCTCGAAGAGCTCCAGGAATTCCTCACACGTAACAAAGATATTCCCGCCGTCACACGCGCTACTGAAACAGCGAAACCTCCGAAAGCACAAGCGACACCGGCGAAAACACCGGCTCCCGCGAAGGCTGAAAAACCCGCTGCGGCGCCGGTTGAGGAAGCTGATGATGCGGAAGAAGACGGCGCCGAAGAAACATCGGCCGCTCCAACTTTCGACGACGTTAAACAAGCGCTGCTGAAAGTCAATAAGCTGAAAGGAAGAGCTGCAACTGTTGCGGTTCTTGAAAAGTTTAAAATCGAAAAGCTCACGCGTGAGTTTGATGAGAAGAATTTCGCCGCCTTCATCGCCGCCTGTAACAAAGCCCTCGACTAAGCCTCCCGCCTACGCCTACCCGCCGTCCTCTCTAATAAATGGATCATTGTTATGGCCGATGAAGCTCATGCGCTTCTTTCACCGTCCGGCGCTCACAGATGGATGCGTTGTGCTGGCTCCGTCGTTTTAGAGGCGGCCGAGCCGGATGTTGAAAGCGAATTCGCTGCGGAAGGCTCGTTTGCTCACGCTGTTGCCGCACATTGCCTGATTAATAAACTCGACGCTAAAAACGTTGAGACCATTAATTACCAAGGAATTGAGAAGCCGGTCTCACGCGAGATGGCCGATTATGTCCAGGATTACGTCGACTACGTGCTCGCCCGTGGCGCTGGTCAGGACATGATGTTCGAGCAGCGCGTCGAGATCGGCTGGATCACAGGCGAAGAAGGTGCTAAGGGGACAGCCGACGCCATTATCATGGCCGACAACGGCGATTACATGCACGTCATCGATCTCAAATACGGCCTCGGCGTGCGCGTCGATGCTTATGAGAACGAGCAGTTGCAAATGTACGCGCTTGGCGCCTTGAACCAATTCGCCATGTTCGGCGATTTCAAAAAAGTTAAATTGCACGTCCACCAGCCCCGGCTCGAACACGAAGACGAATGGGAAACTGACATCACATCACTGGGGGCTTTTGGCGCTAGGGTTAAAGAGGCCGCAGCTCGTGTCCGGGAAGCTCAAAAAAGTAATAGCCTCGAAGGTTTTTTCAACCCAAGTAAATCTTCCTGCAAGTTTTGCAAAGCGAAAGCCAAATGCCCGGCGCTGGCAGCGGTTGTCGTCCAAGCAACAGGCGCGGACTTTGATGACGTGACCCAAAATGAACTAACCGAGCCCGTCAACCTTGGCGCGGCTATGGAGAAGACCGATCTCATCGAGCTCTGGATCAAGGGCGTGCGATCGAAAGTGGAAATCGAATTGCTCGCCGGCCGGCCGGTCGATGGCTGGAAGCTGGTCGAAGGCAAGAAGGGCAATCGTTCCTATACCGACGAAGCCGAAGTCGAGAAGGAATGTAAGGCCATGCGCCTGACGCAGGACGAAATGTATAAGTCCTCACTCAAAACCCCGGCGCAGATGGAAAAGCAACTCAAGGCGAACCCGAAGAAGTGGGACCGCATTAAGAAATTTATCACGCAGAAATCAGGCAAGCCGTCTGTGGCGCGCGCCAGCGATCCCAGGCCGACTTATGACTCCAACCCCGCGGCCGACTTCGATATCGTTGAGGAATAAAATGACCGAGATGATGACAATAGGAAAACTTGAGCGTGAGAAAGTAATCGAGATCCTAGTTGAACAGGCTATAAATTTACGTGCGCAGATGAGTTTAGCGCACCCAGAAATTCTGCCGCCTGAAATACTACTTATTCTCGCCTGGGAAAAAGCAATCCTCACTCGTTACCACCAACAATATATCGATGCTCCGGAAGAAATTAAAAACAAAATTGACGCTGCTAAGATGCGTTGCCTTAAGCATGCACCAGCATTCAGTTTAGGATTTTCTAGCGAAGTGGATCGTCTAGTCAAGGACTGCGAAGGGCCCGCTGCTACGGTTGTCATTAACGTTACGGGAAAGAAAATGGAAATAGTAAGTCTGTTAGCCAATGTGGCGGGTGCACGGCCTTTGTGGACGTATTTCTATCAACTGATACTTATAGCAGCGCTTTGCGCTGTTTTGACGGCTTGCGGCCGATATTCTTTTGACGCACCAGAAAGCCCAACTCCGCCTACCAGTTTAGCGGTGCAAAGAGGAGAAATCGTATGACCGACAAGACCGAAGAATTGCTGAAACAGCGCGGTGCCATCTATGGTGACTACACCACGCACGCCGAGATCAGCCAGGAACTCAAGGACGTGATGCGCAAGCAGAAAGGCTGGGATCGCCTGACAGCGAACCAGAAGGAAACGCTGGAGATGAACGCGCATAAGATCGGCCGCATTCTGAACGGCGATCCGAACCTCGAGGATAATTGGGCCGACATTGCCGGCTATGCCCGGTTGTCTGCCGATCGCGTCGTCGATCCGAACCAGCTCGATCTTGATCTGGTCGAGGCGAAATAAAAGGGAGAAACCAAATGGACACCAACGTCAAGCTGCACCTTAAACTCTACTTTCAGGCATGCCTGTTAGCGCTTTACGTTATGATCATCGTCGGATTTCTGACACCGTGTCTGATATCCGCCGATGATGTTTTTCTGCCCGTTCTGGGCGTACTCATTCTGCTGTCAGTGCCGCCAGTGGTCTGGATTGTAAGTCGGCACATTTACATCGCTCTCGGAGGACAAAATGAAAAGAAGAAAAACGATTATCGCGGCCCTGGCGCTCCTCGCGCTCGCTAGTTGCGACAAGGTTCCCGTTGGTGCCGTCGGCATCAAGGTCAACAATTGGGGTGGTGACAAAGGCGTCAACGATCAGGTGTTGTCGACAGGTTGGTATTGGGTGGGGTTCAGCAAGAGCCTCTACACTTTCCCTACTTTTATGCAGACCCGGAAATGGGAAGGGAAAGAAGAATTTTCTTTCCAAACCGTCGAGGGCCTGGTGGTGGGTGCGCCGATCAGCATATCCTATTCCGTCGATGCGGAGAAAGTGCCGGTGCTGTTCCAGACTTACCGTAAAGGTCTCGATGAGATTACCGACATCTACATCCACAATATCATCCGCGATGCCCTGATCGTTGTCGGCAGCACACGCACGATCGACGATGTGTATGGCGCCGGTAAAGCGAAGATCCTCGGCGATGTTCAGAAGATCGTATCTGATAAGATCGGTCCGATGGGCATCAAGGTCGATCAGATCTCGATCGTCGGATCCTTCTCGCTGCCGGATACGGTCGTGGCGTCGATCAACGCGAAGATCCAGGCGACACAACAGGCTCAACAGCGTGAGAACGAAGTCGCCACGTCGAAGGCCCAGGCTCAAAAGGCCGTGGCCGAAGCGACCGGTGAAGCTGACAGCCGCACGATCAAGGCCAAAGCGGAAGCTCAGGCTAATACGATCATCGCGCAAAGTCTGTCACCGGAGCTGGTGCAGTACCAGGCGATCATGCGGTGGGACGGTAAGCTTCCGGAAGTCAGCGGCGGTAGTGTTCCTTTCATCAACCTCGATATGAACAAGAAATGAGCTGATGGCCTTTAAGCGCAATGCTCCGCCCGAGGGGTGGGGACTCGATTATGCAACCGATACTTACGTACGTCGGGCGGAGCTGCGGATTACGAGGCGTGAATTGGGGGATAAGATGAACCTGGGCCGCGACGAATACGAATACTGGATGGAACAGAAGAGACGTGAGTTGGAGCAGCATGTGCATCGCGCAGAAGAGTTGCAGAGACGGCAGATGATGATGTCACCATACCCGCACGACCCGTACCAACAAATTGCAAACCCACTCTCAGGTTCGCAAGAGCCTCAACAACCGCAGAAGCAGAAAAAGAAAGAAGATCCGAGACCCAACCCGCTACTTTTACTTTTGGAGGAAGAACATGCAGCTTAAACCGTTTAAAGAACTCATTGGCTTGACGAAGGAAAAGCTCAATGAAGCAATGGCCCCGATCCGTGCCCGCCAGGTCAAGGCAAAAGCGGATCTCGAAATGAGCAAGATCGATACCGAACTTCTCAACCTCGAAACCGTCATACAGGAAGCGTGCGCGGAAAAAGACATCGACTTGCCGAAGCTCATGGCTAAACTCGATGAGGTCGCGTTGCTGGAACGTCGCAAAAAGCAATACGGCGAAGTCCTGGCGCAATTGTTCCCTGAAGAAGAACCAACCAAATAGGAGTAAGATCAATGGCAAAAGTAAAGCTTACAAACGTCCGTCTCAGCTTCCCGGTCCTCTTCGAGGCCGAGCAGTTTGACGGCAAAGGCCCGTTCAATTACGCGGCCGTGTTCCTGGTGGAAAAAGACAGCGCAAACCACAAGGCGCTGATCGCCGGCCAGAATGAAGTCGCCAAGGAAACTTGGAAGGACAAGGCCGCGGCTATCATGAAGAACGCGAACGAAGACAAGCGCACGCGTTTCATCAAGGATGGCGATGCTGAAACCTATGACGGCTACGCCGGTATGGTTCACATCCGTGCTCTCCGCGCCAAAGATAAGGGCCGTCCGCTCATCCTCGACAAGAAACCGAAGAAAGAAGACGGCAGCGATAATATCCTCACTCAGGATGACGGTAAGCCTTATGCCGGTTGCTACGTCAACGCGACAGTTGAACTTTGGGCACAGGACAACAAATATGGCAAGACAATCCGCGCGCAATTGCTGGCGGTTCAGTTCGCTAAAGACGGTGACAGCTTCGCGGCCGGCAGCAAGGGATCCTCGGATGAATTCGAAGATCTGTCTGACAGCGGTGAAGACGACTTGATCGGCGACTAGAGTTTATGGAAGGGGTATCCGTCTTACCAACGTGCATACGTCAAGTAGCTCAATTGCAGAGCGTGCATCGCCAGTGTCAGGTAAACATCGGCTGCGTAGGTTGTTGGTATCGAAGCCAACCTTGACCTTGGGTAACACCAAGCCCTTCCACCCTCTTTGAAAGGAGAAGACGATGACCAAGAAAACTGACGATAGCGATTTGATCGATGATGAACCACCACTGGCCGGCGTCGGCCATAACTCCGTGGCGGGCAAAGATCTCATTAAGATCATTGAGACGGTTGAAGATCTGATCGAACAGCGTGGCGCGATCAACGAAGCGATCCGCGAGACGATGGATGTCGCGAAAGTCAAAGGTTATGACAAGCGCACGATCCGTGAAGTGATTAAGCTCCGCGCGCTCAACGCCGAAGTCCGCGAGGAACGTCAAAATCTTCTTGACACTTACCTGGTCGCTGTGGGGTTAGCTTAATGGATGCAAAAGCTCAATGATATCGCCGGTAAAACATTCGGGCGGCTCACCGTCCTTTCGCTCGTGGAAGACAGGCGCGATGGCCGGAGGCAATGGCTTTGTCTTTGTCTTTGCGGTATCCAGAAAGTCGTATCGTCCAAAGGGCTTCTTAGCGGTAAGACCAAATCATGTGGCTGTCTTCGCTCGATCAGTTGCGCTAACCGAAACACCACGCACGGGCATAGAACTGGAGGATCTTCGCCAACATACGAGGTGTGGTCCTCTATGCTTCAACGCTGCTCCAACCTTAATCACAAGCATTATAAGTATTATGGTGGACGCGGGATCTTGGTGTGTGAAGAATGGCTACGCTTTGAGCAATTTCTTGCGGACATGGGTGAACGACCGGAAGGTCTGACGCTTGATCGTATTGACGTAAATGGCAACTACGAGAAGGGTAATTGCCGATGGGTAGAGTGGAGCGTCCAAATAGAAAACAAGCGCAAAAGAACACGGGGAGAGGGGAAATGCGTAACGAAAAATGGCGAGTCATACCAAGATACGAACACTACGAAGCCAGCGACCGAGGTCGAGTGCGTTCCGTCGACAGAACCATCACAGTCAATTCCGTTTTGAAAGGAACATACACGAAAAAAATACGTGGGCGCGTTCTTAAGCCGCGGATAAACCGTAGAGGACATCTAGGGTTAGCTTTGGGAAGAGGAGACAAAAACTTTTTTGATGTGCATGCGCTTATCGCCCGGACCTTTCATGGGCGGCGGCCACTTAATGCGGATGTAACTCATAAAAATGGACGGCCTACTGATAATAGGGCTTGTAATCTGGAATACAAAAGCCGAGGCGAAAACAACAAAGATGTATTCTGGCATGGTCGACGCAAAGTGACACTGGCACAAGTGCAAAAAATACGAAAAACACGTTCTGCAAAAGAACGCCTGCGGTTGGCTAAAGAGTTTGACATTTCTTATAGCCACGTCAGGAAGATTAGGTCAATGGAGCGTTACGCACATGCTTGAGAAAGACGGACATACTTTTACCGTCCAATGCGACTTCTGCCCCGACACGCACGACACCGACGAAGACGAATTTCTAGCAGCCGTCGAAGCGGTCAAGCGCGAAGGCTGGAAAGTGTTCAAGCAAAACGGTGAATGGTTTCACAAATGTGGCTGTTGCCCGGCGGGGTAAGGTATGGCGAGGATTTATCTATGCGTAATAAATTTCCTGGGTGCTGCTATCGGTGCGGCAAACGCGTCGAGGCGAACGAAGGGCATTTCGAGAAGGTTCACGAAAAGAAGATCGATAAACTCGGCGAGACCGTGCGCGGCAAGAAGTGGTTGCTTCAACACGCCAGTTGCGCGATCGAATTTCGTGGCACGGACCACATCGCTGGCGGGAAGAAAACCCTCACCGACGATTTCAGGGATGTATCATGACGTGGTTTATGCACCTGCAAACGGAAGATCGGCATTGGACGTCGATCGTCAAACCGATGGCGGAGAAATATGGTCTGCATTGGGGTCTCAACCCGGACTACGACCGTGCGACAATAACCGCGAGCCTTGTATCCCCTGCTGCGGTGAACAAACCAATCCGCATCGATGTGGACCGCGCCAATAGATCTGAGAAAGAGATCATGATCGATCTCGAGAAAGCAATCGCTAAATTGATGGCAATAAAATGAGCTGGATCACGCGCCTCCGGCCGGATGACCAGATTGTTGTCGGTGACACGAAAATAAAGAATATTTCAAAACGCCCGGTTGATCTGGCGATCGACAGCCCGCATAAAATTGTTAAAAGCCCGCGGGTTAAAGAACCTGAACCTAAGCCGAAAATTCCAGAACCTTTCAATATTTTTGTAGGCTGTATCATCTGCGGTAAAGAAGTTGAAAACACACCGCGTTTGATTAGGGTGTGCGACGCGTGCTTGAAGGCAGACCCCGCTCTGGGGTGGGCGCCATGACGCGCCTATACTGCGACACAGAAACCTACAGCGAGATCTCACTAAAAACCCACGGCAGTTACGCTTACAGCGAGAAAGTCGAGGTGATGCTTTTCGCCTACGCTCTCGATAACGGCCCGGTGAAATTGTGGGACCGGACGCGCACGAAGAAAATGCCGGCCGATCTCGAAGCCGCGCTGAACGATCCCGACGTCATGACCGTATGGCATAACGGTGGTGGATTTGATCGCCTGGTCGTGGCCAGCGATATGGGTATTGTCCTGCCGCCCGAGCGGATCCATGACACGATGGCGCGTGCTTTTAGCCATGGTTTCCCGGGCGGCCTCGATCTTCTTTGCGATATCATGCAGCCGCCTATTTCTAAGGCGAAAGACAAGGACGGTAAAAAGCTGATCCAGCTTTTCTGTAAGCCGCGGCCGGCGAACCAGAAAATCAGGCGTGCAACGCGCGAGACCCACCCCGAAGAATGGGAAAAATTCTGTAAATACGCCGTGCTCGATATCGAAGCCATGCGGTATATGGACGCTAAAATGCCGCTGTGGAATTACACCGGCTATGAGCTCGGCCTGTGGCATCGCGATCAGCGCATCAACATGCGCGGTTGCATGATCGATAAGGAGCTGTGTGAAGCCATGCTGCGCGCCGTCGAGCGCGAGCTGAAACGTCTCGCCGCGCGCACCGATGATCTGACGCTCGGTGACGTTCAATCCACCACCCAGCGCGACGAAATTCTGCGTCACGTCCTGCAAGCCTACGGCGTCGATTTACCGGATCTGCAAGCCAGCACGATCGAGCGCCGTATCGAGGATCCGGATCTGCCGCGCGAGCTGAAAGAATTGTTGTCCATCCGGCTGCAAGCTTCATCGACCAGCACGGCAAAATATAAACGCTTTCTCAACCTGATTTCTTCCGACGGCCGTTACCGCGGCGCGCTTCAATTTTCCGGCGCCGCCAGGACGAAGCGCTGGGCTGCACGCGGCGTGCAGCTGCAAAATCTGCCCAACCCAACCATGTCGGCCGAGGACATCGAATTCGGCATCGAATGCGTTAAATCGGACTGCGAGGATCTGTTCTTTAAGGACATCATGGAGCTCGCCCGGTGCGCGGTGCGTGGCTGTATCGTTGCGCCCCCGGAACATAAACTTTATATCTCGGATCTGTCGAATATCGAAGGGCGCGATGCCGCATGGATTGCTGGCGAGGATTGGAAGCTACAGGCGTTTTCAGACTTCGACCATGGCTTGGGGCCGGATCTCTATAAGCTCGCCTACGCGATCGCTTTCAGGATCTCGCACGGAGATGTTACGAAAGCGCAACGACAAGTCGGCAAGGTCATGGAACTCATGCTCCAATACGCCGGCGGCGTCGGCGCTTTCGTGACCGGGGCGCTCACCTACGGCATCGATCTCCAGGACATGGCGAACAGGGTTTTGGAAGAGGTCGAAGCGGGCGTGCGCGAAGAGGCCGAAGATTTCTTTGAGTGGCGTTTTTCGAAAGGCGCCACGCTCGGTCTGCCGCGCGATATCTTCGTGGCTTGCGATAGCTTGAAACGTCTCTGGCGGCGTAACCATCCGCGGATCGTCACCGGCTGGGATGATATCGCCGAGGCCGCGCGCAACGCGATCGACAGCAAGGATCGCGTCTTCAAGGCGCGGCGTCTTTCCTTCGAGCGCAAAGGCAACTGGATGCGGATGGTGCTGCCGTCCGGTTTCTTCCTCTGCTATCCGGGCCCGCGCGTCAGCGACAAGGGCGAGATCAGCTTCATGGGCGTCAATCAATATAATCGTAAATGGTCACGCTTGCGCACCTACGGCGGCAAGCTGTTCGAAAACGCGTGCCAGGCGACAGCGCGCGACGTAATGGCGTGGAACATGGAAGGCATCGAAGATGCCGGCTATAATATTATTCTCAGCGTGCATGACGAATTAATCACCGAGGCGCCTGACAATCAAAGTTTCTCGCATCGCCATCTGAGCGAGCTGCTTGCCACTAATCCGCCCTGGGCGGCTGGATTGCCTTTGGCGGCCGGCGGCTTTGAAAGTCATCGTTATAGAAAGGGCGGCTAAAATGAAAGAAGTGTGGCGAAATATTCCTGGATACGAAAGCCGCTACCAAGTGAGTAATAAAGGCCGTGTTCGGAGCCTTAACCGATTCACTGAGGATGTTCTCGGCCGTACCCGGTATCGGCGCGGACAAATCCTTAAGCCAACGCCAGATTTAGATGGGTATTTGCTTGTTAATTTACCGGATTGGAAAAGCGCGCCTGTCCATCGCCTTGTGCTGCTTGCGTTCAAAGGAAAACCGTCACCTCGAATTTTGAAAGCTTGCCATAGAAATGGGAAGCTTCAAGACAACCGCGTTAGAAATTTAGTTTACCAGACCCAAAAGAAAAACATTCACGATAAGAAAAGACACGGCACACATTTAGAAGGTGAACAAGTACCTAATGCACTTTTAACTAAGGTGCAAGTTAAGGGCATAAAAAAGAAATTAGGTCGTGTAACACAAGAAGTCCTGGCTGCGAAATACAAGGTTAGCCGCGCCGCGATCAGTCAAATCGCAGTAGGAAATAATTGGAGGCACGTCTAATGCGAACTTGGAGGCTCCGCCGTCGTTTTAAAGAACAACATGCTCCGCACGGCTCTCGTATCACGTTGAGTGACGACCATCCGGCTGTAACTGAGGGGCGTACGCTTTTTCCCACGCGCGTTTCTTCCCCAGATGAACGCGTTTTGAAATCCGGAATTAATTCTCGAAAAATCGGCAATCGCGTTCTGAAAGGAAAATGGTATGGCATGCCTATATTTACTCTCACTCTTGAGGAACGCGCTACCTGCCCGCGGAGTTGTGCGCACTGGAAAAATTGTTACGGATCGAATATGCCCTTTCCAAAACGATACCGCCACGGGCCAGAACTGGAAAAGCGACTTGAAGCAGAGCTTAGTGCTCTCGCTGGGCGCTTTCCTGCTGGCTTTGTTGTGCGTCTCCATATTCTGGGCGATTTTTATTCTGTGGAATACGTGAACTTCTGGCACGGGCAGCTCGAAAAATTCCCGAACCTTCACGTCTTCGGTTACACAGCGCGCTGGATCGATGAAGATATCGGCGTTGCGATTATGCAGATCCGCGTCGCCTTTCCTAGCCGGTGGTGGGTTAGGTTTTCTGGGAGAGATCAAGAATGTGATTTATCTACTGGTGAGAGCGGTATAATATGCCCCGTACAGACAGGTAAAACAGAAGCATGTGGGACTTGTGCGTTATGCTGGACGGCAAAGAAACCTATTCGTTTTTTGGTGCATTGATGCGAACAGATCAGGAACTTCTCGCTCTTGCAAAAGAGACCAGCGATAAAACCAGCGCGTCCTTTCGCGCCGATACGAAAAGAGATAACGCCGTATTTACTGTTTACAATATCGGTTATTTTTGCCTGGGCGACGGCCGGGTGATCCGTTTCGATGAAATGGGCGATGCTTATTTTGCGGAGGAGTGATGGCCACTTATATCATATCTGATAAAATAATTATCGCATTAGGAAAAGGGTCATTAGAGGCAGGTGTTGAGCTTCTCAAAAAATTTGCTCAACACACCGCAGGAGTCGATTTAGTTGAGCCTAAGAAACCCCAGGAGAATGCTAATGGCAGAAGAAGCTGATCTCGAGGTATGGGCTATAAAGCAAATAAAATTAAAAAAAGGCGTTACACGTAAAGTTAAGTGGATCTGCCGGCGTGGTGCTCCAGACCGGTTGGTATGGGTGCCCGGATGGCTTTGGCCTGAATTATGGGAATTGAAAGCTCCAGGTAAAAAATTAGAAGCACATCAGAAGCGTGAGCATATTAAATTACAACGTATGGGTGTTACGTGCCGAAAAGTAGATACGCGTGAGCAAGTGATTTTATTTTTAAATAGTTAGCTTGGTCGCTTGTCGTTTGCGGGTCAGGCATTTTTCCACCTCCCATTAAGTTCGTTCACCGCATTTCCTATTGCTGCGGAAATAAATAGTGATACCTCAAACTCACTCAACCCCTTTTGTTCAAATTTTGCCGCTATATGATGCGGGTGATTTATCAGAGGAGTGCTGAAATGAACATAACCATCTTCTCTCCACACCTTCACATCCGACGCTTTCCATGTCACCAGGAGAGGAAATGGTTTTCTTCTACCTTTTGGCCTACCCATTTTCTTTTTCGTGGTTTTAGATTGTTCCATGACTAAATATCCTCTCGGCAATTTGATCTTTGGTTAGTTGTTCCGCAGCCTTAATTCGCTTTCTAAGAAGAAGAAGAAGCGCAAGCTCTCTGTTTTCCGTTCTAGCTTGTCGATACATTTTAGCGAGAGTTGAACGGTATTCAACTATCTCTGGAATATCTTTCCATGCTGATCTCGGCAGAGGATCGTAATGCCATGGATTTGTCGCTTGTGTCGTCATGGCATCTTCCTCTTTCTCAGATACGGCAACGGTTGATTTCTTTCTTCGAGATACATTGGTGTATAGAATTTCCCGCATTCGCACTTGTGAACATCACGGCAAGGGTCAAACGACATAACAGGCTTTGGAGTTTGACATTTGCAGCCAAACGCTCTCAAGAGGGCCAATGGCACATCGAATACGGTGGTTAATGAGTTTTATGATACTTTTTTCTCGTTGACAAGAAAGTATCGTACTTATTTTTGAAAGTCAACACCAAAATAACCACTTGCACCATTTTATTTAGTGTGCTACAAATTCCTCATGAAAAGCGAAATACGAAAAACAATCAGCCTTCCCAAGACGATATGGAAAGCCATATCGGATTATAGATTTGATAACAGGCTAAAAACAGAGGCTGAGGCCCTTCGACGCATCCTTAAAGAGGCTCTAGATGTCTAGCGGCTACATCTACATCATGCGCTATGAGAACGGCATTATAAAAGTTGGATGTTCGGTCAATGTATCTGTTCGGCGGCTTTTGGCGTTGCTCACAATTGGAGGTTGTCCATGACTAAGCCCACAACACTAACGACGAAAGACCGTCAGGCTGCGGCTCTCCGAAACATTGACTCGGCGTTGGCAAAGGCTGCGGCCTTTATCAGCGCTTATAGCCAAGATGAAGCATCGAAGATCAATCTTGCAAGGAGAGATGTTGGTTTTATCAGACGAGCCTTGAAGGTGAAGCTATGACCAGATCACAAACGACACTCGATAAAACAACACTTCAAGCGGTTTACGATAAGATTGATGCGCGTCGAGAGTTAGAAAGATCGTACTGCGCTCAGACTGAGCATGGAGATAACGGAGAAGTGGTAGGTATGGGTTATTGCCTCGATATAATCTTAGCCATGCAAAGAGAAACGTCGTGACAAAGAAATGGTCTTCAACAAAAAGCGGCGACGGTCAGACGAAACGCGCCGCGTCTAAACTCAAGCGCCGGTCCGCCGACATGGCGCTACTGCGGGAGCTTAAGCGTCTCGAAAAGCAAAAGCGGGAAGCACCGCCTATGACCGGGAAGGAACTTGACAAATGGCTGAACAAACGATAACCGCCAAACGCTTGCTCCGTGTCGATCTTGTAAAAGGTGAATCATGATGTACGTCCACCTGGTACTTCCAACAAGGTATAGAACCCGATGACCAAGCATCCACAAACGACGACCAAAAAACAGCAGTATAACTGCTGGACGTGTCAGACAGAGCTACAAGTCGCTGTCTACAAACAATACATTGAAGTGCAGCCATGCCGTAAGTGTATGGATGAGGCGAAGAAACCAGCTTATCTAATTCAGGAGGCACTTGAGATGATTTCACCAAAGCCGGTGCTTCGCTATGAGTAAAACACAAACGACCCACACCCATGAGAACGATGACGAATACGCAATCCAAGAGAAGATTCTTGGATGCATAAAAGTCGTTGTTGAGCAAGATGGCTTCGTGGAGCGATCCTACAATCATGGCAAGATGATCGCCATAATCAGGGAGATGATGGCATGGAAAAACCAGTAACCACGAAATGTTGGTGCCTGACTTGTGAACCCAAGACAGGTGAGATCGGATTGGAGTGTAAGAAAAAACAAACACCGATGCCTGACGATTTGCTTCATGAGTTAGCGCGTCGAATGGCATTGGCGGCTGGAAGTTTTATTCCCAACGATGATTCGGGAAAAAGAGCGGCGGCGATGAGGGGACTTCACGGCACATTGTTTAACTGCTTGAAGTCTTCCCCGGAGTTTCTCGACTGGTGCCAATCTGAAAGGGATTTTCATGACAGACGGAAAAACAGTAACGACGCTTACTAAGTTGAAGAGGTGGAAATTCTTTGAGCCGAGAGCAGACAAGAACGGAGAGTTTCACGGATGGCTTATCGAATGGAGGAAAGCATGACCCACCCAGACCTATTCCGTAAGCCCCAAATTCCTGCCACACAGCCCCACACTCTCGTCCGCACGAGTGATCCAGACACCTCCGTCGCGACCGCTTGCACGGTCAAGGTAAGTGAAAGTGAAGATAAGAACCGTCTTTGAATACGAAGATGAAAGGATAGAGTTAAAACCATGCAATACATAGTCAAAGGTTCTCACAATTCTGGCGAAGTCTATTATGGGCCATTCGATGATCCTCAAGGGGCCGCCAACTTCTCTTGGCATCACCCCGGAAGTATCGTGATTGTACTGCGGCCAAAAGATAATCCTTTCCCTAAATATGAGGAGAACAAACATGACAAAAACTGAAACACAAACCACCCGCCGCAAGCGCCTTCAACGTATCCGCGAATCTGTACGTGCAGTTGAATGTCTCTTACTTGAGCTAAGAAAAGAACAAAACGAAAGCGGGACAATCTTCATTCCGTCGATCAATGATGGATTTGACGGACTTTATTATCTTCAACGATTGGCGAGGAGCGCAGCATGACACAAACGACGAAATGGAACAAACAATCATGCTGCTCGAAAGGATGTGGCAACAAGATCATGTGCATGGGCGGATTGGAAGATCGGAAGATCGGACGTTGATCGAGGACGGCTGGAAGAAAATCGGCAATCAATGGTACTGCGACGATTGCGCTGTTTATCGGAAGGATGCGGCATGACTGAAGCCGCGAATGGAGGCCGCCCGAATATGGCGAATAAGGCGGATGCCGTTGATACGGTTTCCACCCCCCATGCCGCAGAAGTATTAGGTAACCCTCCATTGGCGTTCTAAGCATACTAGCAGATTGGGAATATGTCTAAAGAATTTATCCCCCGCACGTACCAGAAGCTCGCGATCGATTTTATTCTCGATACCCGGCGTGCCGCCCTCTTCGCCGATATGGGGATGGGAAAAACTGCGTCGGCTTTGACCGCCCACGATACGATGCTCTTATGCGGTTACGAAACAAGGCCGGCCCTGGTGGTGGCGCCATTACGGGTGGCGCGTAAGACTTGGAGCGATGAAATAAAAAAATGGGACCACCTCAGTGGTATGACCGTTTCTACTATTGTCGGGGACCAGGAACAACGGCGCATAGCAGCTAAACGGGATGTTCAAGTCCACATAATAAATTTCGACAACCTCCCGTGGCTGATCCAAACACACGGCGATCGATGGCCTTACGGTTCTATCATTATAGATGAGAGCACACGTCTAGGCGGATTGCGCGTTAGCGTCCGCGTGAAGAATGGTAAGCGCTGGGTGCAAGGGCAAGGTACTATCCGGGCACGAAAGCTCGCGAAGCTTGCTTTTTATAGCCGCAATGAGCGTTGGCTTAACCTGACAGGCACGCCGGCGCCAAACGGTTTAAAAAAACTCTATGGTCAAATTTGGTTTCAAGATTTCGGTGAGCGCCTGGGTAATTCATTTTCTGCCTTCGAGAAGCGGTGGTTCACCCTTGATCGCGACGGTTATAAACTTGTCCCCTTACCGAACGCCGATCGCGAGATCCACGCCAAGATTAAAGATGTGTGCCTTAGCCTGTTGGCAAAGGATTATTTCGATCTGAAAGAACCGATCGAAATCAAGATCGAAGTGGAACTTCCGGTTAAAGCGCGGAAACTCTATCGCGAGATGAAGAACAAATTCTATATCAAGATCGGCGAGCGTGAAGTTGAAGCGTTGAACGCTGGCTCAAAAGCGTTGAAACTTCTCCAGCTCGCCAGCGGCGCTATCTATCTGGATCCGGAAACCGAGAATGATGACGATCCGCGGGCGAAGGATTGGGTTGAAGTTCACGATGAAAAGATCCAAGCGCTCGAAAGCGTCATCTCGGAATGTAACGGCATGCCGCTGATCGTGGCTTATCAATTCCGTAGTGACATCGAACGGCTGAAAAAAGCCTTCCCGAAAGGCCGCGATTTCTGCACCGAGAAAGACGAAGACGATTTTAAAGCCGGGAAGATCGACCTACTTTTTATCCATCCCGCCAGTGGCGGCCATGGCATTGATGGTTTTCAGTACATCACCAATCGAATAGCCTTCTTCAGCCAATGGCCCGACATGGAGCTCCGAGACCAGTTGATTGGCCGCATAGGCCCGGTTCGTCAGTTTCAAGCGGGCTTTGACCGACCGGTTTACGTATACGATATCGTCGCCGTAGACACACGCGACGAGGATGTTTTGGAGAGTCATGTTGAAAAGCGCGAGATCCAGGACTTCCTGCTCGACGCTATGCGTCGGTAGGTTTGTAATTGCGCATGAATTTCTGGCACCGGCTGACCGTACTCACGAAGACATCGGCATCGCCGCTTTCCAGTCGGCGCAATGTCGTATAGGCGCATTTCGTTAATGAGGCCCATTGGCGGGCTGACATCTTATGTTTCTTCATAAATGCCCTGATTTCGCGGGCGAAAGTGGGCGGATGAAATCTCTCTAAATTAGGCGTTGACGGCATTCGTGTTATCTCCTATGGTCACAGTTCATGTACGATAACACGGCCGCCGTTAAAACACAAATCACGAGGTTCATATGCTTTGCGGACAATGTGGAAAAACGATTTGGGCAGCAGAGGGTGAGCCGGTCATTTGCTCTTGTCTGCGCCATAAAGAGGGTGGAGTATCGTTGACCAACATATCTCACCCTTTCAACGAAGCCGCGCTTGAGACAATGGAAATTGAAATGCCGCCGGGCTGGAGGCCGCGGCATGAGATCCTGCTCGGTGATTTAGAGCGCATACGCAGAGAGTTGCAGCAATCGAATTATGAAAAAGCCGGTGCCACGATCGACAAGGTTATCGGAACGCTGATCGGCTACTTCTCGGTGGAGAAATAAACTGTGACTGAGATCACCCTCTTCCGGGTACACCTTCGCTTCCTCGCTCTCGTAGGCTTATTCTTCGGGGTCGTGATTGCGGTGGGGATCCTGGGAGCTTACCTCTGGAGCATCTTCACATGGCAAACACCCGCGTAAAATCCCGTCCCCCATCCTCCGTTAACGCCTACTGCGGCGAAAGAAATTGCAAACTTAGATTTCTCCATTGGCACGAAGACGGCCGTGTCCAGCTGCCGCCCAAAGGTCCATTTGTAACCGCCCGGCCGATCGCGCCGCCGGTGGCGGATGAGCCCGAAGAAGACCCGATGGCGCCAACGACGCGGCCGCCGGAAGAAGGCACTCCCGAGCGGATCCGCCAGGAGCTCTTGGGGCATCTTGATAGTTCTTTCAAGGGGTCGCCTCTCCCCATTAAGTCTGAGCCGGAAGATGTATTTGGCGCGCTAACCGGTCAGATTATAGATCTCAATAAAAAGATCTCATGGATGGGCGACCAATTCACCGACGCATTTAAAGTACATCGCGGTCATGGCGCCGAAGATTATGGGAATCTCAAACAGCACATCGCGAATGACTTCGACGCGTTCAAGAAAAAACTCCAGGCGCTATCAGATTTTACCGCCGGTGTTCGGGCTCTTCGCCAACCGCTTGGCTTCTGGGCGGTTGTCGGTGCGACGGTGCTGGGCGGCTCGATCACAGCATGCCTTGTTGTTTTCGCGGTTTGCGCGATCCGAGCGTTTATACTTTAAACGCTGAAAAAAACGTGATTGCCCACTTCGGCTACTTCGGTCTTTCCGGCAGCCCATTCAGGAGGGTTTGGCATTGATCGAGCGTAATATGAAGTAGCCGAATTTGTATTATCGCGTAGGATACCATTAAGCGCAGCGTTCGCAATTGTAAGGCACTCATTGTAGATAGGATCGGTGCCGGCGGTGATCGCCATAATGAGGGATCGGTTTGGATCAGATTCGTTCCAGCATGAAAATTGATATGGCGCAAGGCAGACCGATCTAACATCGTGACCCCACCAGGTTATGCGCGACTTGGCGCGGTTGATAATGACGTTCGCGACGGCCATGAGGCCGTAGAAACCTTCGCCGCGGGCTTCTCCAAAGAGAGTACGAGCGAGGATCTCCTGGTCTGAAAAAACATCGGTGTCAGCCATTCCGAGGTGCGAGTAAGAGTTTAAGAGGGGGTCTTACGGTTTTGTATCGTCCGCTTTTCAACGCTTCTTCCTCGCGCCGGTCAAGCTCTTTCACGTATCTGACAAAATCGTAATCGTGCATGAGGGCTGTCAATTCGGCCTTCGAGAGCTTTCGGCGCTCGATTTCAGCCATTGCCGTGCTTTGGATGTTTGTGGCGGAGAAACTTTTTTGGTCGCTTCCGGTTTGGGTGCCGAAAGGTTAAAGCCGAAGCTTTACGGAACGCCTTGCTCATGTCCCCTCTTATCAATCGTCAGACGATAATAGCATAGTTTCGGGCGCCGGCACAGGTAAAAATATGCCGGCTGCCTCTTCGGCTGTCGTAATAAGATCGAAATTAGCGAGATGTTCGGGGGTCTCTTTGCCAAGGGTGCCGGCCGTAAGGGTAAAGGCCAGCAAGATGGCGAGGGAATACCAATCAACCTTATTAGACATGTTGACCTCCTTATTGTTTAAGAGCTTGCTGTCACCCCCTGCGCATAGAGGTGGATCGAATGCCATGCCATAAACCCTTCGGACCAATCCGTCGGCGTGACATGCAATAATTTGAAACTGGTAGGCTCGATAGCGATCTCGTCACCGATAACCAGGGGGACTTCTGTTACCGGATCAAGACCGTTGCGATAAGACGACTTTGGAACCGACGCTACGTATTGGGCGAATTGGAGGCATCCGGGTCTTGGGGAGCCAAAGACTTTAATTCCTCCCGGGCGGCCTGCTTGAAGGATGTATCGCCCCGCAAGCAGCCAAGCATGCGCCGCACCAAGGGAATGGCCACAGAAAGTGGCACCGTCACTAAGAAGCGGTAAGGCTTTTGCAGCAAACTCATCAAGACCCTCATCGAAGCCAGCGTGGATCGAACCGAATTCCGGATGAAATTTGCGTGGGCCTAATTTGACGACTTCAAAATCTCTAAACCAATCTTCTCTCGTGATCGAACCTCGTAACACGAGGGTATTATTTTTTATTCCTCCGCAGATCCCGTCGGGGTCTGTGCCGTCCCAAAAGTGATCCCAGGCACCCAAAAGAGGGTTTTGGTAACTGGCGACACATAACCCGACGGCATCTACGTCAGAAATCATGGCATTAGGAAGTGGCTGTGCCGTTTCCTGCGGCCGTATCGGCCGGGAACTGCGCTTCCAGCTTCGTCACTTCGGCTTCAAGGGCCGTTGCATCGACCGGCGGTTGCTGTGCGGCTTCGAGCGCAGCGACTTTCGGTTCAAGGGCTTTGATGCGGGCTGTAAGGCTGTCGATGGTGGCTTGATCTAACATTTCTGCTCTCCATAGTTTGAGGATGTTGCGATATAGGAACTTGAACTGCTTCATTTTAACCTCCCGCGGAGTGACCCGCGTTTAGGCTGCGGCGGCTGCGACCGTCGCGGTGGTGCCAGGCGTTGCGCCTGTCAACTTATCGGCCTCAAGATCGATCAGCGCTTTGAGAGACGCTGCCGTGTCCTTTGCGGCCGCGGCTTCGATATTCGGCAACGCAGCGATCGCTTGCGTTTGGAATGCGATGCTTTGCGCCACCACATTGTCAGGAGCCGGGTTGGTGACGATGCTTGTCAAATAACTATCCGCCAGGGGGCGTGTTACAGCGAGCTCGTCCTTCACGACTGTGGTGAAAAGGGTGTCGAGTGAAGCCTTGATGTCATCTTGTACGCTCATGGTGTTTCCTTTCAGGTGGGGGTTACTCTTTTTCGTCTACATTTTTACCGTAGCGGATGGCTTTCCAGATGTTGGCGAAAAAGAACCGAACAAAAAGTATAGCATCGACGCTCGCATACACAAGATTTTTTGGCGCAATCAAAATACCAACAATCGTGCCCTCTAAGCTGCTTTTGACGATTTCGGAGTCGACGCCCAGGGTTTTGAAATCGACGCCGTGCAAGCTGCATTGATTGAGGATATAGCTCGAGATGAAGCCGGATACGATACCGGTCATTATGCGGACGAGAGTGTTTGTCTTCTCAGTCGCCGGCATCGTCATTTTGTTCTCCGTGGCGGAACGTGAAAAAAGTCGCACATATCGTCGAGCCGCTGTTCGATATGGGCATACCGATTTTCGATCTCACTATAGTGGGTCTCGAGGGCTTCGATGCGGATTTGTTGCTTGTCGGCCGTGGCGGCCATCGCGGTGAATTTCGAGAAATAAATTCCGGCCGTAAAAACGACCATAATGAGGAACCCGGCAATCTGAATGAAAGGGGTTGCCTTGTCGTACATTTCGCGGCACCAATTTGATTGGAGGCGGGCGCGGAGCATATTTTACGCTTTCTTTATGCCAGAGGATAAAAAAAATGCGGAGACCGTTTTCACGGCCCCCGCATCTTCATATTAGGGCTTAGGATAGTGGATACCATCCTTGTCTTTATAAGGGTACCGCTGCGAATTTGGTATCGCGTAACCAACGCGAACGCCGTCCTCAACAACGATGTGCTCAAAGCTCTTCGGGTCTTGCGGATAACTATAGTCAACGACCTTGAAAGCTTTTTCGAAAGGCTTCTCGCCCGTGGTGTTTGCCCAGATGAACACTGAGAACATCGCGGCCGAGCCCAGCACCGCAGCGCCTTGTATTGCACTGGCGGTAGCGAAAGTTCCCGCGGCGCCGAACGGAGCCGGAGGGAAAACAACTTGAGCGTGAGCATGCTTCGGTATCATGCCGAAGATTAAAAAAACGGCGGCTGCGAGAAGAAGGGTTTTCTTAGTAAGTGTCTTTTCCATCGTCTTTCTCCGTGTTTAAGGTTAATACTGACTGCTATCACCTATGCTAACATATCTTCAAGGCAAATAAAGAGGAAAATAAAGGCTAATTCCCCACACATGAGTATTGAATTGTATCGGTGTTATTGAGGTTTATATTGAAACCAACACTTGAGCCGGAGACATTTTGAGCGGTGCATACCAGCCCTGTATTAGTCTGATCCGTGCAGCTACATGTATAGCTCGTAGAAGATGTATAAACTGCTGACCCTGAGAGAGTGACGGTCAACGTATTTGTACTACCCCCTGGCATTGTTCCTGTGTCTACGATCAGATGTGGAGAAGTTTTAGTGCTGCCCGTATGGCCGTATAAAGGAGTTCCAGAAGCTCCCACTGTCTGAAAAGTCGGAGCTGATCCCGCACCGTTGCTCGTCAACACCTGCCCGGCAGTCCCTAGTCCGCTAACGACTGTCGGCGACCCACCCGCGCCGCCGCCGAGAACAACCGCATTGGCGGTTAAAGCGCCGGAAGAGGCTAAAGACGATGTGCTGCTGGCGTATAATACACCCCCTGACGTCATCGATGCCGGGTAAGTGACGCCGCCTAGCGTCGCTTGCCCCGTTACGTTTAGGGTGCCCGCCACGAGGGTGTCGCCGCTCGCCGCTGTGACCGTAAATTTATTGGTGTTGACAGAAAAGTTTCCTGCGACTCCCAGCGTAGTGCCGACCGTGGCGGCGCCGCTCATAGTCGCGAGACCACTCACTGTAAAGGTTCCTGTTAGCGTTTCGCCTGTTGACGCCCACTCAACGATCTTTGAGCCGCTCACCGATACGTCTACTTTAGCTGCACCGGCGGTATATAGCCCTGTGGTGGCATCTGTTGAAATAGACGGGTTTGTTACCGAAGCTGTTGTCCCAAGGCTTATGTTGCCAGTTACGGATGTGACATAGGGGCCGAGGACAGTAAACGCACCGTTACTGGTCGCGTTTGACGTGACAAGAATTGTTACAGATTGTCCTGCCGCTACTGACGCGGCAACAGCGGTCGTTCCGTCAGCGGCATCCACCGCGAACGTATTGGAGCCGACATTGTTAACAACGATGGTCCCGCCAGCAACAGGGGAAGCTGTCGCGTTCATTGCCGGTAGGATAAGTTTCTTGCTAGTCGTGGTCAACGTGATGTTCTGCACGTTGTTCATCGGATTGGTCAGCGTGATATTTGACGCGCTCGAGGCCGTGTTGACGCCGATCGTCGTGCCGCTGGAAGCAGACCAGATAAAACCGTCAAAAGCTCCAAAAGCCGTGTTAATAATCGAACCCCAGGTGTTCTGAGAGCCCCCCACAACAGGAATCGCGACGTTATAGTGCGTGGTATTTGCGAGCGCTGTTGCCGCGAGCAAACACAGGATGGTGACAAGTGCAGAAAGTTTTTTCACGCTGCTCTCCCCTCATAAAATTGGATCTCTTCCGGTGTTGCGTAATGCCATGAGAAACCGCGACAGGTATTTCCTCGTCCGGCTAATACTTTACATATATGAGAAGCAGAGATGCCATCTTTGGCTGCGGCGTGAATAAAAGGGTAGTATCGCGTCTCTTTTTTATTCGAAGCGATTACGGGACGTTTTTCAGGGCCGCTCTGCTGGCGATTTAAGTGTGCCCAAGAATGGCGTTGATTCTCGTCGTTTGTCGCCCATTCAAGGTTGGAAATTGCGTTATTTTTGAGATCGCCATCGAGGTGATTTACTTGTGGTTTGTTTTCCGGGTTAGGAATAAAAGCTTTAGCGACGAGACGACTTAGGCGAAAAGTCGTGTATACACCTTCTTTACAAAGATGAATCTGTCGATAGCCTTTTTTATTCCGGCTTCCGGCCAAGAGCGTTCCCACCACGGTTTTCAACATAATCTGACCCCAACGATTTCTCGTCTCGACTCGTCGTGATAATCCTCGTACACGACCTTGGTCGCTTACTTCATATAGCCCCTCGTAGCCGGGGATTGCTTTCCAGATTTCAGTCATGTTGATCTCCGGGCTTCAAGCGCAGGGTAAGATTTCGGGCGCGCCAGGACGCGGCCGCCTTTTTTCATGTTGATTGCGCCGCCGCGCGATTGGTAGGGCTTATCGAGAACAGGTAACTCTTGGCGGCTTAAAATCTGATCCTGGAGTTTAATAAGCGGACCTGTTTTAAGCGAAGAACCAAAATCTCGCGCCAAGTGCGTGCCAATTTGACTTGCGGCAATACCGAGAGGGTTTCCATGTCCGATAGCGATATAGTTCATAAGCCGGCTTCCTGCTGTTCGCACCATGTCCGCCGTAAGTGACGAACCGGCAAGCTGATCGATATATTTCTGTTCGTCCGGAGTGTAGAGATTATAGCGGGATGGATTCTGCTGGATAGAACGAAATTCATTCCGAATACCTGTAATAGGAATTTCGCGCGAGCTGCCGCGTTCAAAAGCGCGTTGTACGTCTCCTAATCGCGCTTGTTGCGCCCAAAGCCCCTGCGCGTCCCGCCGCGCTTGGAAAGCCGCCGTGTTTGAGTCGCCGATAGGATTACTCATACCTGATCTAAGTTCGGTTTGGATTTGATAGAATTTTTGTCCAGTCGGCGTAAGAGTGCCATCGGCATTACGCTCTCCTTGGATACGCGAAGTGAGATCTTTATCGATCTCGTCGACCGCAGTGTAAGAAAGTGGTTTATCTTGAAGGCTCTGCATACGCTCAATATATTTCGTGGCGTCGTTTTCGCCGGCCATCAATTTTCCTTCAGATGTTGCCGGAGAAGCAGAGCCGACACGAGCGAGCCACCCATTGGTGTCTTCAGGCGCCATCATGCCGCCCATCTCATCAGCCTTGTCGAAAGCGCGACCAGCAATATTTCTAATTTGTGCTTGAGTAGGGCGTGCAGCTTGAGCCGTGTTGAAATCTGCCGCTTTACCCGCAGTCGTGCCTTCATCAGTCAAAAAGTCTTTAACCCCAAGAGTGTCGGCCCCTTGTTTTACGTAATCTGCGGCGGCGTTAAGCGCCCGGTTGCCGATTGCTACTCCTCTAGGCGCCGACATTCCTTCCGCCATACCGGCGGCTCTGTTTACAGGCGACATCATCATTAAATCCTGAAGGGCGTCCGGCGATAAATTAAGGTTACTTCCGGCTGAGCTGTCGGTTTCCGGACTATACTCCCCGGCAGCCTGTTTCATCATGGAAGTCAAACCTCTGGTCGTTGGTTTGACTATTAAATCTTCGGCGGTAGCCCCTAAACCTCTACCAAGTGCTTGACCGGCATACATAATTTTCGACGGTAAATTCGCCTCTTTTGCCTTAGATGATAAGTCGCTAAGATCAACAGACGTAGGGCTGTTTGCCCAAGCGTCAATTTTATTAAGGAGATTATCTTGCTGATTTACTGGTACTTTGTTATCGCCTATCGCACCGTTGGGCAATGGCTGCGGCTTTCCAGCAGACGCCGAACCAAAAACCTCATCATCACTTAACTCACGAGGCGTGTCTTGAATTGGTTGAACACTGCTTGTACCGGGTGGTTGATTTGTGCTTTGGTTTATCCCTGGATCGCCAGGCGATGACCCCGAGCCGAATACATCCGCATCAGAGAGTTCGGTCATCTGAATCTCCTATTTATTATTAGGAAGGTAAAACTATGGACGTCACTACAGAAGAACTTATCCGATTGGCATGCATGTGCATTATCGGACGTGCCATCTTCGACATTATCGGCCACTTGATCTCCGATCGTTTGTGGACTTCTTCTGTCGAAAGACGCGTCGCAAAAATGAGCGCTTTCATGATTATAGTTTGGGCCGTGTGGGTTTGTGTTAAATAAAATTAACATCATTGAGAACCCCCCGGCGGAAGCCATCCGGTCCCCGTCCATTGCATCAGACCTTTAGGCGTCGGATAAGTCTTACCGGCCTGGCGTTGGTCCGGCGGCGGAGCTGCGGCGCCCGAAGCATAATTCTGTAAACGCCCAACAGCGGCTTTCACATCAGGCGAATCCATTTTCCCGTCGCGCGCCCCTCTATAGAGCGTGTCCATATCCTGCATAGCAGCTTGTGTCTCTGGGCGTATAACTTCTCTCTTCTGCCCGTAAGGACCAGCCGCTTTATCGTATTGATCCTGCATCGTTTGCGCTCGCGTCGCCATCATGCCGTTCTTCTGCGAGATCGCACCGAGCTGTTGCGCCAGAGAACCGTTTTGGGGAATTGCGTTTTGGATATCCTCCAGTTCTTTCTCGGCAAAATTTGACTTACCAGATATGAACTTCGTAACTTCGGGTGCGTAGCTGTTCAAAGTATTTTTGAAATTCGTAACTCGTGGGTCGCCGGAACTGTTCTCGGCAGAATTAACGGCTGAATTCCACATCGTGTTAACTAAAGGAATGCCGTTTGTATTATTCAGGTCCATAGCGGCCAATGCCATCTGTGCAGCGTGCTTGCTGGCGTAATCGAGCTGCGATATAGCTTGTCCGCTCTTACCCGCCGGAGAATAGTCGGATACCGTTCTCATCCGCTGCGCCGGATTCGTTTCGTCAAAGCTCGGGTCGATACTGGCGGCCGCAGCAACGATCGGTTTAGGATCCATGCCCAAGTGCATCCGATCAGGAGGAATGCGACCTTGAATAACCCCCAGGATCAAGGGCTGATACTGCGCCGGGTACCTCGAAAGGCCATCCTGTAAGTCAGGAGGCGCATTGGCTTGTGCACTTTGTGGAGGCGCGCTTATGGATCCGTTTATCGTCGTCTGTTGAGGCGCGCCCGCCACCGGCATTTGCTGCGGTAAACCTTTAATAGGTTCCATACTGTTTGTTGCCGGATTGAAGACGCCTATAGGCTGGCCGAAAGCATCTTTCACTATTTCTTTTTGCTTAAGCGCGGCTTGCTGATACGCAGCTTGATCTTTCCGGTATTGCGCATTCGTATCGGCATTCTCCTGCTCGATACCCAAAGCATCCTTATGCTGCTTCGCTTCCTGCATCAATTTATCAGCCGCTTCGTTCACGCTGTCGGCATGCTGCTGCTGACCTTGATAATTTTTAATACCTTCCAGCGCGCCGGCGCCAACATTCTGAAGGGCATTCGGCGAATTCCCGGCCGCCATACCGAAACCCGCGGCCGCCAAAGCGAGCCACGGATCGGCTTTCGCCGGTACGCGCGTGTTAGGAGGTGTCTCTTCGTTATTGTCCGGCGGGGAAGAGGCGCGCCGCGTCCCGAAGCCGCCGGTGGCGGGAGCTGCGCCTGAACTGCCCGGCGGCATTAAATCGCTATCCGAGACCGGCGTAACTGTGCCCGCACCCGGCAGATCGCCTAAATCGGCGGCGCGGGAAAGCGTTGAAGCATCAGGCGGTGGTGGGATTGTACCGTCAAGGCGGATGCTCTCAGGGGCGTCGTCGGTGTCGCCACCATCAGCAAAGCGTGCGGGGCCACCACGGGCAAAACCCCCGTACATAGGTTGCTGTTGCGTCTGAGATTGAGTGCCAAAACCGCCTTGAGCTTGTACGCCGACATTCGGCATCGTGCGCTTCTGTTGCAAAACCTGTTGCGCCGCGCGTTGCTGTTGACTGCCCGGCGGCAAGCGCATCATGATCTGCTGTAACTGTTGCGGTGTTAAATTTTGATAGCTGGTATTATAGGTTTGCGCCACGGGGCTGGTTATAGCCGACTGCGCTGCCATAGGCGTCTGGCCGCCGACTTGACCACCATCATCGTAATGGCGGCGCGTACCAAACCCGCCCGCAGAACCACCGCGACGGAAAAGCGCAAAAGGCAACGCATCTAAAAGCGCGCTTCCGCCGGCATCAGCCGCGCCCGTGAATGCCGCGTCTCCAGAGAGTGTTGCCCCGCTGGCCGCGGCATCGGCGAAAGACATACCACCTAAATCAGCTCCCGCCCCCGCATCACCCAAAGTTCCAAGGCCGCCCATGAAATTTGCATCCTCAGATGCTTGGGCAGCTAACGGCGTAATATCGCCGAAAGACATTCCTTCGCCGATGCCGGTATTCCAAACCGAAGCAGCTGCGGGGTCGAGCCCTTCTAAATCATTTCCGGAACCGCCTAAGCCACTCAACCAGTTATAAAGTTGAGCTCCCCCTTTACCGGCTGCGGCGAGAGAAGCCGGGCTCGGCGAAGTTGACGGTGATGTAACGGCTTTTGGCGGCGCGGGAATTCCGTTGCCATGGCCTCCGGGGGTTGAAGATGTATTCGGAATGACAGATAAAGACACATCCGGGACACCCGAAGCAATGTCGCCGCCGGAAGCAAATCCCCGCCGGACCAGGCCTCCGGCGCCGAAAGCTCCACGGCGTTGCGAAACGTGACCGCCTCGCGCGAGACCGCCGCTGAGAGCACCTCCCGCCAAGCTAAGACCGCCGAGACCGAGACCGCCAATCTGACTTGCCGTACTAGCAGCCGGGGATGTCGTCGACGATGTTCCGCCAGATCCGCCGCCGAGACCTTCTGCGACATTCGCGAAATACTGTGCGGTCTGGAATGGATAAGCTTGCTGCGCCTGGAATTGTTCATAAGGAACATTGAGCGCTTCCTGGCCGAGCTGCTGTTGGATAGCGCCCGATTGCAGCTGCGCATTGGCGCCCTGCAAGGTTGTATTCTGCGCTTCGGTGCCGAGGCCGGCGAGACCGAAACCCGCTTGCTCATTAAGATAAGCGTTCGCTTCGTTGGCGCCGAGCTGCGATTGCTGCTGCGTATTAAACTCACTGAGACCGGTATTATATCCGGTATTCTCGATGTTGGCATTTGTCGCGTTATTAGCGACATCCTGTTGGCCGGACAGAACGGCGGATGCTACCCCCGCGCGATCGCCGCCCCAGGCGCCGCTCGAAATAGCGTTGCCTTGAAGCGCGGCCTGTTGTTGCGCGTCCTGGTTCTGTTCGGCGGCCATCGTCGTGTTAAGAACGCTCGACGTGTAAGGCGATTGATAAGCTTGCACAGCCGACGGGCTAAATTGCTGCACGCCGTTCCACAACGGCGTCTGCCCGGCGGTAAGCGCAATCTGGGCCTGGTTTATGAACGGTTGCGCAACATTTTGCGACGAGTCGATCGTGCCGAAAGCGGAAAGCTGATCGGGTGTGAAACCAGCAACGGTCGCGCCATTATATTGTTGAAGCGGCTGCGAAGCGGCGGTTTGTGCGGAGTTTAAAGCTGTTTGATAGGCTTGGAGAACTTGTGGCGGCGGGGATGCGGTGCTCGTAACGGTGTTAGTTCCCCCGCCGCCTGACCCTTTACCGTGACAGATCTTTGGATTGGAATAATCAATACCCTCCATTTCCCCGGTGAAGGGGTTGAGAGTTTCGAGTGTTGAATTCGATCTACGAGAGCAGAGAGTATCGAACCATTTCATTTAACCCATTTCAGACAGAAGGCCGTCGACATGACCGGTATTGTGGACGAAGACGGCGCCAGCCATTTTAGCCTGGCGCTGATAAAGCCGGATCTTCGCTTCGAGCCGTTGTGTTGAAAATATGCCCATGAGAAGCGGCACCTTCATGGTCTCGGCGAACCACTTCGCGAATTCAATCAAATCCCGTGCGTGGTGGGTTCCCTTGCGGGCATCGGGATGAACGAAGTTCGAAAGCTCTTCCATGTGCCACTGGCTGCTGTACCAATACTGGCTTAACACAGCGATAAGGTAGCCTTCGATTTTTCCTTCGCTATTCTCCGCCAGGGCAATAAAACCACCTTTGCGTGTCGAGCATCCACGGATCATTTCGCGCATTTTCGCTTCATCAAGCGGGAAAATCGGTTGTTCGACGAAAGCCGCGCGCATGAGTTCCATGATTTTGTCTTCGTCCTGCGGGCCGGCGAGGCGGATATGTTTAGGTCTTTCAGTCATTTATTTTTTGGGGGGTTTAAGTTTTTTCATATCATCGATCGTCTGCTTGCGCGCATTGAGGACGAATTTGTCCAGAATCTTATGGCCCTTTGAAAGGTTGCCGAATTTCTTGGCAATCGTTCCCGGGTAAATGATGTGCTCGCCGCCGGCGACGATAATAGGTACTAGTTCGCCCGTATGCTTGGCTGAAGCTCCGCCGCGGGCCTGTCCCATAGGTTCGCTGAAAGGTCTCGGTGCGCGCGGAATTCCCATACCGCCGCCTTTACGGCCGCCGCTCATGTTGATGCCCCCGGGGCCGCTATGCATCATACGATCGATGACGCCGGACCCGGCCATTGTGTTGCCTTCGGCAAGACCGGAAACAACATCGCTTGGTAAAATATAACTCCCCGACGGCACGTTGATATTGTGAACGTCGGTGCGACCCCCCGCCATACCCTGTATGAGACCTTCCGGATGAATCATGCCGCGCGCATCTTGCCGGAGATACCAGGGATCGACTTCTTCGGCCGAAGTTGGAGGGCCGCCGGCGGCAAATTTCTTTTTCTTGATCGTACCGCCGCGCGCTGCTGCCGGCGGAATGTTCAAAGCCGATTGCGCTGTCTGAACTGGCATACCGGGCGAGCCCATCGGAACGCCGTTAGATCCGATCTGCGCAATCTGCGGGCTGACTGGTGCCCCCGACGTGCCGCCGACAGGCACATTGGCGACCGCATTAGAATAAGGTTGAGGATTGAAACTCGGCTGGGCAACCGGTGTCGCCGCGGGCATTGTCGGATACGCAGCGGCGTTCGCCGCCGTTAACGCCGGGACAGCCGAATTAGCGCCGGTGAAACTCGGAAGACTACCAAGACCGCCACTGGCGGATCCGCTTGGCGTAACATTGACTTCAATGCTCCCACCGTCGGCGAAGTGGTGTTTTCGAGAAAGTGAGGCGAGAGCGAGCGGCATTAGTTTGTCACCACGCGTACTTTGAGAGTGCCGGAGGCGAGATCGATCGTGCCGCCGGTGAGATTGGAGAGAACGACCGTGACAGTGTTCGCGGAAGATACATAACCGATAAGGGTCAGGCCTTGCAGGTCGAGGTTGAATGAAGCTTCGACGATGTTGCCGAGGGCCGCGCCGGTGACAGCAATAGTCGTGCTTTCGCTTGCCCCGCTCACGAGGCTCGGCGGGTTCCAAGTTGCGCTACTTGTGAGGGGTGGCGGGAAGGCAGCGGCGATAGCAGCTGTGCTGGCTTCCTGCGCGGTTGTTAAAGCCGCTATATTTTCGGCAATAAGATACTGTGCCTGAACAGCATTTTGGATAACCGAGACCAATGTCTGAAGATTCACTTGTCCGGGCGAATCTCCAGGAGCCCCCGGAGTATTCAAAATCACACCTCATTTAAGGTTGAAACACTATATCACAGGCTTTTAACGCCGTCCAGCGGGAGAACCCACCATAAGGCTTTCTCCCAGCCGCCAGAAGCTTCCCAGATCGCTGCTGCCTACTTTTACTGAAACAAACCTTCCTCTGCCGCGGACAATTAGATAATCTACCGCCTGTGTAAAGTTCAAACTGCCGACGGTAAACACAGGGCCATACGGATAGTCCTGAAAATAGAACGTAAACTGCAAAGTTGCTCCATTCTGCAATATGGCGTCAGGGATTAAACGTTCTAAAAAGGTATATTCTTCGCCCTCCGCTATTCTGGCAAAGCCACTTTGGGCGTAGCAAACCATAGCCGCGCCATCGGCATCATTGCCGCTTTCGTGAATTTGAATAAGGCCGCCGCCATCGACACCAAGCGGATTTAACAAAGATGACTGATCGAGCCACGCTGTACGCGTGATTGCGCCCGTCGGATCGAAGGTCCAGGTGCCGTCGTTGGCGTTATAAGTAACACGCGTATCGTTTTCGCCGCTGCCGCTGGCCGACGGGAAACACCATGAAATTTCGTTAAAAAAGCTGTTCGGACAGGCAATTACTTTCGCCTGTTGCAGCGTATTAAGGTTCTGGAAAACTTCGTCCCAAACCGGGCACGGTAGCGGTTGCACGGAATTCCCGTCATAGACGAAGAAACCGTTATACGACATCCAGTAGACTTTGCCCGCCAGGACGGCCTTGGCATTTTGCCAGATCAAACCGCAGCCTTGGCCGATTTCAAGGAAGCCGTAAACAAGCGGAAAACCAATGTATTGCATGAGCCACAGGCCCACGTCGGTCCAGATCATCGCGGTTTGGGGGCCCTGAATGCCGCCCTGAATGCGCGCGCCGCGGGGGATCCGGAAAGAGCCCGCCTGGTTCGTCGCTGAAGCAGTCCAATCTGTGTAATCGGCGACATCGCACCAGCGAACAAGCATCTGGTCGGGATTGCCGCTCGAGCCGTCAGAAGCACCACAAGCGACAACCTGCTGCTGCGGCATCGCAGTGAAAATACCAGCGCCAACATTCATCGGTGCTTGGCTGATTACTGTTGCTGGATTTTGATTAAGTCCACTTTCCGAGATCCAGACATAAACCGGTCCGTTGGTATAAGAGGCAACAACGTCGGTGCCCCAATAACCGAAGGACCATATACGCGCTGGAGTGAAACTGGCTGTAGGCGAGCCGATACCATAAAAACCCGCACCGTATTGGCCTTCACCATAAAGACCAACCTGGCCTTGGCTCGAAGCGAGGCCGGAAGCGAGAAGATATTGGATACGTACCTGGCCACCGTTTTCCGAGCCGCTCGTGGTGGCGTTGGCATTCGTTGAAGCCGTGATCGTGAAGTTGTTGGCATCGATCACGGAGGCGACGTTATAGGATCCGTTAATCACGACGGTCGCGACTGTCGTCGAGATGTTGACCGTATAGATCTGGCCGAGTGACAGGCCGTGGTTATTCAACGTGACTTTGATAGTCGGCGACGTATTCGTTGTGTTGAAAAGCGCCGCGGCACCCCCATTTGTAACGCTGGAAGTCGCGTTAGAAGCGGCTGTGATCGTATAATTGTTCGCGTCGATGACAGTCTGGATCTGATAGGTGCCTTGCAGAATAAGGCCACCGACCGATATCGGATTGACGATATTGATCGTATTCCCCGCCAGCGCCGGGTTTCCGCTATCGGTGATTTTAACCGTCGGGGTATTGATCGTCGTTGAGAAAGATACCGTAACGTTATCGGTCGTCGTCACCGGCGTCATATTATAAAGCGCGCCGTTGGTATAGATCTCGAGCGCTTGTTCGGTTCCTAAAATAATATACTGGTTCGCGGCGGCGTCTTCCCACGACAGCATGGCGCGCGCTGTACCCACCAGGGGTTGCGAAATAAGCCGCATCCAGCCGCCGAGTTTTTGAAGATAGCCCTGAAAGAAACGGACGAATTGACTAAAGCTCCAGCCACTTTCATTTAAAAGTTGCGTGGCCTCTGCATTAATCCCAGGCCGAACAATCAGTTTTTGAACAGGCATTCATTACGTCCTTGGAGGAGTAGCTAGAGGAGTTTCTGAAAAAGGTGCCCACCCCGTGCCTTGGCCTTTGCGGCGTTGTTCTTCGCTAATCGCGCTCTTGAGCAGCGTTTGATATTGCTCTTCCCATGATTGCGCCAATTTCGGATCGTCACTCTGCGCGCCGTAATCGCGTTGGTAGCCGGCCATGAAAATCATGCACGCCGCGACAAGCAGGTCCGGATAGATGTCGCCGATATACGTTGTCGCATTTGATGCGCTCATGGCCGCGGGTTGGAATGTGCCGGTGAGTTTTGCCTGGTAAGCAGCGTCAGGCGTCGGCGCCACGACGATTTGGGTATCGTTTTTAACTGCGAAAACGGTTGGCAGACCCGTTGAGCTTTCGTTCGGCCAGGTCATATCGATATAATCGAGTGACACTTCCATCAGCGGATTTTGCACGCCCGCGGGCGGGATCTGGCCGGCCGGGGAAATCGCGGAAACGCCCTGCAAAACAAGGATAGTATTATTAGAAGTTGGAAGCGTGAAATCACGGCTGTTAGCCGTAAAAGCCGTCGGCGATTGAATTGTGCGCGTCGCGACGAAATCCATCTCGCGGTAGATCCGGCCTTCGGCATACTGGATCGCGGCCGGCAAAATGGTCGTGAAATCCGTGCTTGGCGCCTGATCGACCAGGATGGTTTCAAGATACGTTGTCAGTTGGGTGTAATTCATCGCCATTACATTATGTACCCCTGTGAATGAACATACCCACCGCCGCCACCTGAATTCTGGAAGGTTAGGAGCTCCCAACCATTTGTTGTTGTTTTACCGGACGGTACTGTGCCGCCGACCGTCGCAGTAATTGTCGTCGCGCTGGCTTGCGCTTCTCTGGGCACAACATTGGCGAGTGATGTTACCGCTGTAGTCGTTGTCGTCCATCCGGTGAAGTTAAGCGCGCTTGCATTCGTCGTCGCGCTTGTAACGGTGTCCGTCTTGCTCGATGTGCTGGCAGCGATTGTCGTAATATTTCGCTGCGCGGACTGAGAAAACACCCCCGAGACAAATTCAACGACCGTCCCGGCGTATTTTATCGCGTCACCATCGGCGACGCCGGTACTGATAGTTACCACCGTCGCCCCGGTGATTTCGCCTATCTGTTCATCAATGCCGGAAGTTGTCGTATTCCCGTTATTGTTGCCGGCAAAAAGAAGAAGAGCGTTCGCGGTATTTACACTCGTAATCGCTTGCGTGGTCGAAGTTGAACTATTTGTCCAAGATTTTAAAAACGGCTGTGTACTCTGGTTAAGCGCGCTGTGGTTCCAGTTAATAACCTGATAGGCGACGGTAGAGCTGGTCGTCAGCGCAGCGACCGTCGCTGTCACCACCGTCGAACTTGTTAAGACAAGATAGGGGTCATCAACTTCAAAATCAAAAGTTGCGTTGCCGTTTGAGTGGCCGAGGATATTAACGGAACTGTCGGCAGTCGTGACAGAGGTTATTGTCGCCGTATTCGAAGTGCCTGTCGTAATCGAAATCGTACCGGATTGCACAGAAGTGACCAGGCTGCTCGTTGCGTCGACTAATGTTCCGTTAGCTGTGCAGGTGTTCGTACTTGATGTAGTCCGGGTCGCGGTGACAACGCCGCCGCTGTATGTAAGATAGCAAAAGCCCTGCGCTGAACTTGTCGTGGCCGTCGTACTATTGCCGCCCCATAATATAAAACAGATTCCAGTGCAACTTATCGATTGCGTCCCGGTAGTTGAACCGCTTCCAATAGTAATTGATATAGCCGTCGTGCTGTTGATATATTGTGTCGCCTCGGCGCTTTGCGCCCACATAAGCGCCAGCGTCAAGACCAGGCCGAGTGCGAAATTCTTTATGTAGCGGTACATTTGAGCGCCACCGTCACACGTTGCATGGTCGTCACAGAGTTGACGTTAAACCCAATCATGTCGTTGGCCGAGACGCTGGTTGTCCAGCCGGTTAAGGTCGTATCCTGGACTGTGACGGCGCTTGAGATCGTCGGAATGTCGGATGCCGTGATCGTATTCGCCACGGTCGGTAGCGTAGTCGTGAAAGCTTTTTTCCAAATGTCGACGACGATCGAGCCGCTCTGGTCGCCTAACATCGTCACGCTGTTGATCGTGCATGCGAAGGGGATAACGAGGAAACCTTTCACGCCGGTCGTGATTGTCGAACCGCCGCCATCGATCACAAATTGGATCGACCGGATCGTCTGGTTCGAAGGCAGATCGCTCGTGCCGATCGTCAGCGAAGCGCCGAGACCGAGATTTTGCATCGCCGTGATGATATCGCCGGTCGGCTGTACGATCGGTGTCGCGTTGAAGAAACCGAGTTTCTGGCTCGTCGATGTGCCGATCTTCATGCCGGTCGTCGTGTCGGTTATGAGGTTCACGGCCGATAAGGTCTGGTTCCCACTCCAGGTATTAGCGCCGTTCAATAGAGGGATCGTAGCGCCGGAAGTACCGGTAGCCGTAGAGCAGCCTGTCGCGCCGTTAGAGAGATCTGCGCAAGCGGCCTGGGATACAACACCGGATCCGTTCCCTTTGAGCGCGCCGCTGATCGTGCCGGCGCCACCGCGCGCGGCCGCAAGCGTACCGGTGGAGATATTAGAAGCATTTGTCGTGTCGGTTGAGCAGCTCGCCGCGCCATTCGAAAGGTTCGCGCACGCGATCTGCGTGCCGCCGATTTGATAGTTGCCTGACGCCAGGTTGAGACCACCACCGCTTAAAAGTGTCAAAGCCGCGTTGTAACCCGCAGCATTAACCTGGTCGCTGATAACAAGATTTGTCGTCGGGTTTGTGCTGCCTTGAACCGGCTGATTTTCAATAACCCAATCGACTGTCTGTCCGGCGGCCGTCGAAGCGGTTTTCCACCCGCTACCCGTTAAGCGAAGCCGCGGCGACCATTTCTGCGCGCCGACTGTCGCCGTGGTGGGATTGCTGAGAACATAACCGTCGGTGGACGTGGCTGAGATCGCCTGGCTATCGGTTACGACGTTGCTCGCGATCGTCACACCGGTGTTGTTAGCGAGCAATTTACCCGTTGTATCGGCATAGGTCGCGATCGCGTTCGTGGTCGAGGATGCGGGTCCGGTGACGTTACCGCTGCCGCCAGTGACCGCGGAAATGACACCGCTGCTGACTGTAATCGTCGTGCCGTCAGGCTCGAGGCAACCCAACTGCGATGTCGTGCCTGTCGTACAGGCAATGACGCCGGCGGTAATCGTAAGCGTGGATCCATCGCCCTGGAGGATACCTTTTGCAGCCGCGGTGCCTGTTGGAAGACGCGCGGCAAGTACGGTTCCGCTATTGATTTCTGAGCCGTCGATGCTCTTATTCGTCAAAGTTTGCGTATCGGTTGTACCGACGATCAAACCGCTGCCCGGAAAAGTCTCAGCAACCCCGCTGATCGAAAATGTGCTGGTGAAATTCGCCGTGCCGGAATAGGTCGTGTTCTGCGTTAACGTCGACGGCAAACTAAGCGTCACGGCTCCCGTTGAAGCTGATGCCGTGATCTGGCCGGCAGTGCCAGCGATGGAAGAAACGCCCGAAGCACCGCCCGTAAAAGTACAGGTAGTAGATGCGCAAGAAACGCCGGATCCGGTAAAAGTGAAACCGCCCTGGGCGCCGTTGATGCTGGAAACACCGCCGCCGATCAGGCCGGCGACGCTGACTAAATCGTTATAGGTAGCCTGAAAGTTATTGCGGACAACGGCGGATTGCAGCGGTGAATTTTGCACCGGCACAAGCGGGTTTACCGTAGGCTGGAAGGTTACGCCCCAGACTCCGGTTGGAAAGACTACGAGAGCAAGTAGCAGTAGCCATCGCTTCATCTACCCTCAGATTTGCCGATAATAACACCAATCTCGTCGATAGGCGAGCCATCTGGCTTGTCGATCGGCACAATCGTGACCGGTATGCCGGTTGTTTTCTCGATTGCCTTCGCTAAAGCCAGGGCTTTTTTGCCCGGCGGCCCAACAGAAATGCCCTTTTCCGCTTCGCTATCGACCGGCCGGTCTTCAAATGTGCTTTGCCAGAAAGCAATTTGCATGGCGTCGTCGATATCCGTGCGGAGGTTCTGACAGGTCGCATTCGCGCAGAAAAGGATCACTTTTTGCACTTTATCGGGCGAAATTTTGCTGATCGCCTCGCCTAAATCGATGGTTTTCTTCTCGCCAAGCACCGGCCAATCGAAGCGGCTGACGCGTACATGCGTCACTTCATGGGTCTCTGTCGTCGGCACCATCTCGATATCCGGCTTATGGACATAAGCCGTGCAAGCAACAGCCATCGCGGCCGCTATAAGAACGTAATGGACGATCGTGTGGTTGATTTTCATTTGTTTCCTTGTGTTTCTGGATCCCAATTAGGAGGGGCGCCTGTGTCGAAAAATTCATTGGGTTGGTCCCACGCTACCAAATCTTCGTCGATCGCGAAAGGTTCGGTCCGAGGTTGGTCGACAGGTGGTGGATCCGGCGGTAAATAAAGGGGTCTATTATTTTGAAAAGGAACGTCCAAGCACGTTAATGTACAAACACGGAGCTGGATATTGACCAATTCATTACCACGCCACTCATACTGCCAGACGAGATCTTGCAGATTATACCATAGTGAGCAACGATCGCAAACGCCAAAGGCTCTTGGGTTTTTCGGATCAGTTTTAGCCCGTCCAGAAATTGAAGCATAAGCCATTACGCTGCCTCCTTAACGTCATTTGCTAAGAACTTAAAAGTTTTTCCGGCCGCCGTTTTATGATAACGATATTTCTTACAAACCTGTAATATCTGAGATGGGTGGCACTTATAGAAACGCGCCGCCTCTGCTCCGCTCGCAAAAACTTTACCATCCTCGATACAAATAATTTTTTTAGAATTATCAGGGGGGATTGAATTCGGCCTTTTAGCGCCTGTATTTATCACAAGCAAACGAGCTTTCAACTTAAGAGGCATTTTATGCCCTTTCGCCCAAGCGTTGCCTTTACTGCGTTCGGAAAGGACTTTTCTATACTCCGGCGTATGGGTGCGGCCCAATTGTCCTTCTCCTCCTAGGGTGTTATTGTATTCTGGCCGTGTAGCAGCAATTATCTCAATCTCTCTACGCAGAGCGAGCGTCATACTTTCACAATGCTCTAAAGTAAAAAAGACAAAACTCTCAATACCATATTTTCGGATGGCTTTATGAAAATACCCTTTATTGCGTTTCTGAGCCGCGTGCAATTTATGGTCGCTCCTGCGTTTAGCTAAACTCCTAGTCGTTACGCCAATATATTTTTTACCGTTATGCTCGCAAACGGCACAATATATAATGGCGACCTTGTTCATAGCAGCTTTTCTCATAACTCATCCTAGCGGAAATATCCGCTCGTGTCAGGCACCATAAACAGCGTTACGCGTTCCCGGTCTTCTTCGGCCGCTTGCGCCCAGGCTAAATCGGCGTCTTCTTTGAGTGAGGCATAGAGGGGAGGCGCGAATTTGCGCGCAAGGCGTCGCGCAACGCCCGCACAAAGGGCTTCGAGGAAACGATATGGAATATCCGGAGTTTGGCCGCCCGTGGCCGCGGCGTCCTGGATCCTCCGCATACGGTAATAGAAAAACGCATAGGGTCCGTTGCCATCGGCGACCTGCCAGGTTGTGATTGTAGGGATCGGGCTGATACGGTCAAACCAGAACGTCGTCGGTAAGCCCTGGCTTTCCTTATCAGGCTGCGCGGCGTAATCGGTGCGGCTGATCGATGTCATGATGCGATCGATCGGATCCGCGCTTAAGGCTTGCGTTTGCAGTTGAACCTCGGACGTATTTTCGAATTCGCTGTCGTTGCTTGACGCGTTGTACTGAGCCGAGAAGGTAAAGGTGTTCACATCGGTTACGGCGCCGACAGTATAGGCGCCGAAGAGCGGGATGCTGCCGACGGAAGTTTGAACCTGAATATAAATCTGTTCGCCTGGCGCCAAGCCATGGTTCGCCAGCACGCAAGTGACGACAGGGGATCCAGCGGTCGTTGTGAATTGCGGAACGGTACCGCCGTTCGATACGCTGCCTGTGGCGGCCGAAGACGCTTGAATTGTGTATGTGTTGCCGTCAAGAACAGTGACTTGGTAAAAGCCGGTGATGACAATTCCACCAACCGCCACGGGCACGACCACAGCGATCCAGTTTCCGGATAAGAGACCATGCGCGTTCTGCACGACGGTTACAGTTGTTGAGCTCGCCGTTGTCGAGAAATTCGGCGCCTGGTTGACAACGGTACCGAGCTGATAGGTCTCGAGATAAGCGTCGATAATGTTGACCGTGTTCGACGGTAACGTATAGACCGCTTGGCCCTGGATCAGCGGGATCGATTGAAGATCGATTTGAAATAAATTTACGCCGCGATTGCTCCAGGTCTGGAGCTCGAGGTTTAGAGATCGGGTGGCGGAGAAAAAATGTTCGCGGGTGAGAGCGGTTGGGCGAATGCCACAGCGGTCAAACGCTTCGGTGATGATGCCGGCATTATCGAGGAACCAGTTATTTGTGCCGGAAGTCGTCATTTCGTGCCTCTCCCCGTCGCAGGGTCAGGGGACTATCCGTGGTTCCACTTCTTTGCATTCTCTGCGAATACGGCCCGCTTGCGCACCGCAGGATTTTTCGAATGCTCGGCCTCTTTAATCTTCGACTCCGGGATTTTCTTGCCCTTCGCCGTTCCTGTATCCTTATGCAAAAGCCCCTTATGTGAAGCCTTGATATGGATACCGCCGCCGCGAGCGCGCCTGTCAGGGCGTTTCATCGGAGGCTCACCACCAAAATGGCCGCCGTGGGTACGCACTCGCGCCGCCTTGAGAACTGACTTTGAAATCGTTCTCTCGGGCTGGCGCGAAGGCTTACCGGTACGGCCCTTCATGGTTTAGTCGTCTTCCTTGTCGAGCTTCGGCTTTCCTGCTTCCGCAGTCGCGCCGGCGCCGGACAGAGGCGAACCGCCACCACCCATGACCTTCGGTGTCTTTTGCATATCGGCCTTGCCGCCGCGGGATTTCTTATCCGCACGCATGTGAGGCTTCTTGCCGCCGACTTTGCCGCCATGCTTCTTGTGCTTGACTTTGCCGCCGTGCTTGAACGCGTCCTTCTTGTCTTCCACTTCCTTGTCTTCTTCGGCCGTACCCTTACCGCCGTCGATTTTGCCGCCGGAAGCTTTTTTGTGATGCTCTTTCTTGTGACCTTTCATGGCACTTCTCCTAGGTTAGTTGTTAAATTCGACCCCCGATAAATGGTGTGATAAGTTTCAGGGTGGCAGGGTCCGTCCCGGAGTTTATCAGAAGACGGATCATTGTGAAAGGACCAGCGAGTGTCCCGGCAGTGTTTGCGGTTTTGGAAGCCAAGTTTGTATCGTTGAACCACGTCACGTTATTATTCGCCTGGTCCCACGCGGGTGAAAGATCGTCATACGACTCTTGCACTGTGCAGTTAACGGTTTTACCGGTAGCGATTTCGATAGCCGCGCCGATCAGATTGCCGTTCGGCACCCAATCGACAATATAAGCGTCCGAAGATCCTACACCGTTGGTCCCGGCCGTCACGGTGCTTGCCGTGTTGCCCGACGGCACGATCGACGTGACGGTCAGGTAGTCTTTGGTTGACTGAGCCGCCGCGGTATTAGCACCGGTTAATACCTCGGATTGAGAACGTCCATAGCGGTCTGTACCCGTAATCTTGAACGTGATGCTGCTATCATTGCCTGCCGACGTGACAATAACACGGCGGGCCGCACCGCCGCTGTCAAGCGTTGCAACGCCGCCGGTAGCGAGAGAACCGTTGATGAGGAGAGACGTACCTGCCGTACCGGATGCCGAAGTTGAAATCCCGGTGGCAACCGCGGCGGCCAATTGGTAGGTGATCGTCTTGGTGTTAAGGGGCATAGCAGCCTTCCTATGCCGGGGTCACTCCGAACATGCCCGCGATCGTTGAGATGTTAGCCGGGGAGATGCTTTGGAAGATCTGAATAGACAACGTGCCGTTTGAGGATGATTGCAGCGCATAAGTACCGCGAGCATCGCCAGTGGTGTTACTGGCCGTTGTTGAAACCGCAGCAACAAAGCCCGCCGAGGAAACAACCGGTGAACCGGCCCAAGAGATATCTGCGTAGGCCAGCGTGTTGATAAGGACGGGGAACCCGATAATATCAGCTGTACCGACGCTATAGCTCTTGGTATCCGTGACCTGGGGCGTGACAGCGTTGATGAATTTAAACGCTTTCTTGCCGTTTGTCGTGGTCGCACCGGACGGGCTGGAAGCCACAGTGATTTTTTCCGTCATCGGATAGCCGTAAAGATCGGCACCCTGGATAAGGAAATTACCTCCCGCAGCGCCCGAAGAAGCCGTAACGGAGATCGCACGGGCGATATTCTTGGTTGGATCCGCCACGGCTGTGCTCTTGCACGTACCGAAATTGACAAGGGCCGGGGCCAGATCGATAGCGAGTTTGCCAGAAGCGATCGTAAGACCAGTCTGAGGAATAGTCAAAGCGGAGGCGAGAACCGTAATGCCGGCAGCTGTCGTGGACACAAGCGTCATATTCGTGCCGCTGGTCGTGGCAGCGGCGACGGCGATGTTGTTCACGGCCGCTGTTGAAGGCGCCTGGTCGATGGTTAGATAACCGCCGCTGATACCGACGCCAATCGCCAGAAGCGCGTTGTTTTCTGTGCCCCCGCCGGCCTTGTAAGAATAGCGAGGATCAAACAACGTGAAGCCACCAAACAACATGCTGGGGCCGGCATCCGGTGTCAGAGGAAGAACCGATTGGTTAGACGCCGAGTTTGACGGCGAAGGGCCGTGAATTACAAGCGGGCCTGAGAGGGCAGAAAGTCCCATGTGTCTTTTCCTTCTTATCCAGAGTTTGCAAACTCGCCGTAAATCCGCTTTGCTGCTTTCTTATAAGCTTCGTGCGCCTCTTCGACGGTCTCAAACCTACCTAAACGCCGATACACACCATTTTCACGAATGCGCACCGTAAACAGTTCTCGTTCAGCTTCCCAAGTCACACCTTTAAGGCCAGTACTATTATTCCTATACCTCTTGCTGTTGGCCTTATTCTGCGACTGCTTTGCTTCCCGTAAATTCTCCCACCTGTCGTCTCCCGTATCCCGATTGATATGGTCGACTTGGTGTTTAGGCCAACTTCCCGTCATAATTAAGAAAGCTAACCTGCATGCTCTGTAAAGACGACCATTGATCCAAATGTATCGATAGCCTTCCTTATTCGTTACGCTCCCGGCTTGCGTCCCCGCTGGTATTCTACCTCCGCGCCCTGCGCGATTGATCCACCGAAAAACACCTGTCTTATGGTCGTAGTCTAAAAGTCCCGTCACTTCTTCGACTGTCAAGTCGTTTAGGGTTTTCATAGAAGCCTCCGTTATTACAGAAGCTTATACTCTACCCTGCTTTTCTTACCTCGTCAATTACCACGTCTAAGAGGTAGGAAATGAACCCCAGATACCGCGTGGGCCGTCGTAACCGAAGCTGTAACGCTCGTAACCCTTCACGAGCAAGTTATCGGTCACGAAATCGACTTGCATGTCGGTTTCGTAGGCAACGCGTTCCAGGTACAGAAGACCTTCATCAGCTGTGGTCAGCATGAACCATGCGAAAGAAGAGGTCAGGAAGTCCAGAACTTCGTAGCCTTCGCGCAGACCGTTGGTGACGAGCAGCGCATTGACATCGTTGTCGGCCGTGCCAGGACGCAATTCGGTCTTGGTCAAGCGTGCGGCGACGTATTCGAGCTGGATCGGAACCAGCAATTTACGGCCGCGTGACAGGTACTTCAAGCCGGCGTTGTCAAGGAACTGACGGATCTGGATGAGGCCGGAGTAAATCGCAGCTTCGTTCAAATCAACGTCTGTCGACGGACGGTTTGCAAAGGTACCACCATCAACCGGGTGAGCCGTGGAGCAAAGTGCCACACCGTCACCAGCGATCGACGTGTTGAAAGTCGTCGCCGTGTTCAGGACGTTCGCAGCCAAGATTTCCTTGGTCTGATTGAACGAGCGCTGGAGGCCGAGGTTGGAAGGCTGGAACTGTTGCTTGTAAAGATTGTCGTCGATGGCTTTGCGGGTGATCGCATAGCCAAGGGCGATTTCATTGTGGATCTGATTGTAGATGAAGCGATCGCCGGCTTGGTTATCAAACGCGGTTGGCGCGCCTTCATTCTTGAGCTCTGCGAGCCCGAGGAAGCGCATCGAGCTGGTACGCTCAACGGCCATCTTGGACTTACCTTTTTGCAGGTAATACTTCGTCCATTGCGTGTCGATCTCAGGATATTTACCTGTGATCTTGCGGAGTCCGGGCAGGAGCTCGTTACGAATTGCGCCAAGTGAAATAGGCATCTGTTATCTCCCCCGTTATACGCCGGTGCGGTTGTTGAAGTCGGCGTTGTTGAGAATGACTTCAACCGTATTGAAGGACGCGGTATTGTCATTCCCGATTTTTTGACCCAACCCGACGATCGTGAATTGGAACGCGCTGTTGGTGGAGACGGTGGCCGGATCCAAAGCAGCCGTGGAAATGTGGCTGTAGGTATTCGGGGCACCGTTGCCGGTGAAGGTTGCGTTGAGCTGGACCTGCGGAGTCGTGATCGCAGCGCCGTTCGATTGAACTTCGAACACCTGTTTCACATCCGAAATCGTGAAGGCGACAAAATCATCGCTCGGCGTTTGTGTGCCGGGGAGATACGTGTCGAACACCCACTGTTGGCGCGTGGTGTCGTAATACTGGCAGCTTTGGAAAATGCCCTGGGCGATGTTGGCCGTCGAAGAGGCCAAACTGATATAGCCCGTGGAAAGAGATTGCATGACGTCGCCGGCGCCGGCTACGAAAGTAGCGGCCTTCGCGACTAAGCGCGCTGGCATCATTGCGTAATTGGGCATGGCGCCGTCAATGCGGCGGGTGGCTTGAAAGCCGAATGGCGCTTGCGTGTTGCTCATTGCCAAAACTCCGTTGTTGCGGAGATTTCTGGCAGCGCGCCTTCAATCTTTTGCGGGGGTGCTTAATTTACCGAGTTGTTCCCAGCGCGGGCTCGATCAATTAAACGCATCCTACCTGTTTATCATTCGCACGTCAAGCCCTTCGACGCGTGCGCCATAAAAATTTTGGAATTTGATTTCATATCCACGAGAGAACGCGACGAAGCGCGCATAGATTTTCATTTTTCGTTCACCAGTTATCTCATTGTGAAAGATGTCCATTTCCGGTTGCGTGCGCCAAACAATACGATCGACATTGTTGACCGCCATATCGCCGCGGACCATCGTACAAAAGTCTCTCACAGCTTCGTTGAGAGCCAGAGGCGTGATGATTTTTAGATTAGCCCCCACGATATATTCGCCGTAAGCGTAGGCCATAATGTCTTCGCTATCAGGGATCGGCACGCGGAAAACCGCGTAAGGAGGGCCGTCTTCATTCCGAGCGTTTTCCATGAATGCCTGGTGGAGTTGCGGGGTTAAATACCCCTTCGCCCCTTCTAAAACGCCCTTTTCGTATGCTTCGCGCTCATTCCACGGGCGATCAAAAAAACTGTCATCGTCGATCGCGTGACGTGTAACTGGAAATTCTTGTTTCCGCACGTAATCGTAGACGATCAAGGCGTCGGTGAGAGGGTCAAACGCGATAACGATAACCTTCTCACCGGTCTTAGCCGCCCAGATCGAACCAACAGGGTGCTTTTGCGTCATAGCTATTGGCATTAGTCGATTGGAACCCCGCGTTCATAGCTGCGTTTGACCTTCACGAGCGTGCGATCTGCTTCGCCCTGGCCGGCTTCTTTCAGCGATTGCAGCTGGCCTTTCACCTGGCCCATCGCTTCTTCCTTGTCCTCGGCGCGCGCTTCGTCCGTCAGCTCTTTCGGGCGGATCATCAAACGCTGACCGCTCTTGTCGAACGTATCGGCGGTGTGCGTCGAAGGCATGAGCTTCTTAAACTCAGGAAACGACTTGAGGCTGAGTGGTTCCCAGCCATTTTCCGCCAGGCCAATGAAATAATCGGGGTCTTCCTCCTTGCCGGCGTAGGTAATACGCTTGAATTCGGCCGATAAACCGCGCGCTTCGAGCTCGGCTTTCAGATCCTCGGGGATATGGAACTTATCTTCGCTCTTCGAGCCGCGTTTACGGCGCCGAACCTTGTCGGTGCGCGGACTTTCGGAGCGCAGGGCCGCGGGAGCGTGCTTTGGACGCATGCGTTTTGCAACGCGGGGAGCGTCATCGATCAAATCTTCATCCGGTTCAGACATTTTTCTCTCCTGGGGTTAAACTGCGTTGTCGAGTAGGGAAAGAGCGATCGCTCTAAACAATTTGTCCTTCACGCGCTGCTCGGGGGCGAGTTCTTCGTAAGGCCGCATACATGGGTGGGTGCGCTTTTCTTCTGATTTCTCTTCACCGTACACCCAGCCCTCGATTTGCTTGTGCTTGCGCCAATTTTCATGGACGAAACCCAAAGAAGCGTCGGGATTTTCCTGAACAAACGCTACGCCAGCGATGGCGGATTGTTTGATAGCCCAGGATGTCTCTTCCCATGGCTTATGTGACGTATCGCCAAGCCCCGCGCAATAAGCGCGGTTCGTTTCGTGACAAACTTTGGCGATTTTTTCGATGTCCATCATTGCACACCCTTCGATTTCGCTTCGTCTTCGAGCCGCATGTTGGCGTATTCGAGCGGATCGTCGAAACCTTGATCGGTTGCAGACTGAACCCAATCCGCCGGGATGCGAAATCCCTTCGGAATGAACGGATACTTCGCGTTTGTGCGGACAATCGGAGCGGATCCGTTGCCAGTGCGGTTCGGCGGTGCGCCGGTGGAAGTTGTTGTCTTACGCGCGGGCGCATCGCCGGCACCTGACGTCGGTTCCTTGGTCAGGAACCCTTCATCACGCAAACCTTGCTCGACATACGTGAAGAATGCACGGCTATCTTGCTTGTGACCTTCTTCCAAAGCCTCTGCCGCCAGCACTTTCGTCAGGCGAGCGAACTTTTTGTCAGTGTAAAATTCAGGATGGTCATCGATCCACTCCTGTTCGGCCGGTGTGTAGGGCGATGTGTTCTGTTCCGCGGCGGCCGGACGGACATTTTTCTGTCCTTCCTTCCACTTTGAAAACTGACCCTCTTCCCATTTTGCGGAATTGAGCTCGAACCGGGCTTCCGCCATTGCATCCGACAGCTCGACCTCGGCATCGTTGTCCTGATTGGCCTTGGCTTGTTTTAACTGCTGCTTGATGCTTTCCAGTTTCGTGGTGGCTGCGCCCACACGATCCTTGATACCTTGCTCTTGAGCGGCGATCTGGGCTTGACGCGAGTTGTTAGCGTCGCCGGTGGATTTGTTCGCGCGGGTCTCAGCGGCTTCGCGGGCTCCGCGCTCTTTTGCGAGCTTGGCGTTGCTTTCGTCGAGCTGCTTTTTGAGATCGGCGGCGACTTCTTCGGCGGTCGGTTCGACTTCGCCGACGACTGTGCCTTCTTTACCTTCGCCAAGGGTATCGATTTCGATTTCCTCAAGCTCATCGTCCACCCCCAGGTTGGCTTTTTTCTTGTCCTCTTCTTCGATCTGCTGCGGTGTGCGTGCCATGATAAACTCCGGGTTGTGGTGGATTAGACTTGGGTATCTTTGGGCTGATCGTCAACGCCAGCCACGATTTTGCCGAGATAATCGGACCATTCCTTGGCGCGTTTCGCCCAGGTGAACTCGCGATTAACGTATTGAACCTGCTGCCACATCTTCTCCGACCACTCTTTTTTGCGCGAACGGAAAAAATTTATGTTCTTGCGGAGCATTTTCGCATAATCGTCGACACTTCCGCCGTTCGGCATGCTATCGATGAATTCAGTCTGCGGCGACGCGAGATCGGTCGTCACAACTTTCAGCCCCGCAGCCATCGCTTCAAGGATTGCGATCGAATGGCACTCGAGGAAGATCGACGGGTACACCAGGAAGGCAATCTCGCGCATGCTTTTCGCGAGTTCGGTCTGCGATACAGAACCTTTCATGATGATGCAGTCGTTTTCTTTTAATTTTTCGTACATCGGCTGGAACTGTTCATCGTTGCCCTGATAAACTTTCATGGATGAGAAGACATCGATCTCCATTTCCTGGATTTTTAAAAGAACCGCCAGGCCACGATAGGGCGTGCTGGTATAAACGCCGCGGCATTGCTTCGCTTCAAAGATTTCCTCGGCCGACGTGAACATATTCTCGAACACCGGCGCGATCGCGTTGTTGATAACGTCGCCTGGAATGCCTTTGAAAGTCTGTTTCTGGTTCTCGGACACATACACGATGTGCTTGATGCCGGCGCGGATCTTCTCATCGAAAAGTGGCTGCATCGCCGGCTGATCCGGGTTCATGTGGTTCCAGAGAATAACCTTCGCGCGCGGCGCCTTGGCCTGTATCGCGGGTATGGCTTGCGGGGCGGAGGTAACGATAACCACGTCGGGGTCGATAGCGTCGAGATTTTCATCGACCGGCCGGTGCTTCACGCCTTGCAGGATCTTCTCTTCCGAATTGCACATCAGAACGACTTCGTGGCCGAGCTTCGCCAGCTCGACCGAGAGATATGCAACCGCGCTTTCCGTCCCGCCGAGGGGTTCCTTAGTCGGCGTTTCGACATCGAATTTTAAAGTCGAGAGACAGATGAAAAGAATTTTCATGCCGCAGTTCCTTTTTTCAAAGCACGGTAAATGCCGCGGGTGGATTTCGGGTCGTTGAACACTTCGAGGAAGATGTAGTGCTGGCGAACCTTGCCGCGATCGTAAAAGCGTTTGTGTTCTTTGCCGAGCAGCTGACGCTCAGGCATTCCAACGGAAAGTTCCCGCGCGCGCCGGCGGAGACGTTTTGCTTTCACAGCTCTCATGACGCCAATGCCTCCGTCAGGTACTTCCAGTATTTCGTCGAATACGCGCACGCGCGCTCGCTGCGTTTTTTAATCAGCGCATCCAATTCCACCAGGCGCGCTTGCGCCGCGGCCATCAGATCCGGGCTGGCCGCGAGCGCGGCTTTGAAGTCGGGCATGTACTGCGCAAGCTGTGCGCGGTTGTCCATTTTGTAGAGTTGGCTTAACCAGTCGTCGAGGTTCATCGCAGCATTATCCTTGCTTTTTCACGGGGTCGATCGTTTGTGTATTTCTCTTTCATGCCGGCCGCGGCATGGTCGCTATAGGCGCCGTCGAAAGCGTATTGCCCGATATGGCCGACTTCTTCGTCGACGTAAGCCCAGATATCGAACCCGGCTTCGCGCACGGTTTTGCAGAACCAATAATCCTCACCCATATACGATACGCCGCCGACCATTTCGTCGTCGACCAGCTGGTGGCGGAAGAATAATTTTCCCTTCTCGCCGCCGTTATCGTAGAGGAATTCCGGCGTCGTCGGCGCCAGCTTCTCGAATACGTTTTTCCGGATCAGCATCATGCCGGTCGCGATTGAGTCCACACCGACCATGTACGGCCGATCGGGCCAGGTCTTCACGCGCACGCCGTGGCGGATATTGTAAAGAACTTCGCGCTGCTTGCGGCGATATGGAACCGCCACCACATCGACGTTTTCCATGAGGAGGCGCCGCGGAAGATCGGGAGCGAAGGCAATATCGTCGTCGATGAAAAGCAAATGCGTGCAAGGCATCTTTAGAAATGCCGTCGCCATCTGGCTGCGCGCCCAATCGACCGACATGCCGATCTTATAGTCGAGCGCAAATTCGACGCCGTAACGCGAGAGATCTGCTGCCGCCAGCATCATCGAGACGTGATAGTTGAGATCGACCTTGCCGGAATGACACGGCGTGCAGATCAGGACGTTTGGTTTTTTCGACGGTAAAGTACCAAGCGGTTGGCCGGCTTCGGCGGCTGCTTCGAGAAGCGACGTCATGCTTTGATCTCCACTGTCGGTTTATGAAAACTAAGCACTTCCGGTTTTCCTTTGCTGACGATATTCATCTCTTTCAGTAGGGCTTCCATGTTGAACTGCCCGGCATGATTAGCGCCGAAAGCTCCATGTCCGCCATCGTAACGTTGCACGACGAGGCAGATGCCCCGGATTGTCTTCGCATTGTCGGCACGTAAAATAAAATCTAACAGCTCGGCTATCTTCGACCCTTTGCGCGCGGGGATGTTATAGTATTCGTCCTTCATGACTTCACTAACCCCTCGACATGAACCCAATCCGGGATACGAAAACATTCCGATTGCAGGATCGCGGAGCGCAGCACGTTACCGCCCTTGATGGGAAGTTTTTGAACGACCCAAACTTTCTTGGGCGGTTCTTCTCCGAGAGCCATACTTTGCTTCCCATTCACCTAGTCCTCACAAAACAACATCGGGAGAAGGCACGCGGCCCCGAATGTGAACGTCCTCGACCAACCGGCAATGATGACCGTTAAGGCTCATCGAAAAGCCGTCCGAGACGCGATAGAAAACCCAATCGCCGGGTTTGACGGTAAAGCCGTTGAATTTCGCGTCGGGCCCGTCGACGAAAGCGCCTTCGGCGACTTTCAAAACGAGGCCGACCTTGCCCTGGTAGATATCTTCGTCGCGGATTTTTTCGGTGAGCAGGATGCCGCCTTTGGTTTTCACCGGGCGGAGGTAAGTACCGACGAGGATCTGCACGCCGGTGATTTCTATTTTCTCAACATCCCCCACGGCCTTACGCACGGTATCGGCGGGATCCTCATCGGAGTGATCCATAAAATGAAAACTTTTTGTTGTACCGACCGTGCTAACCATCTATGAACTCCGCTTCTTGTTGAGTTAAAACATCTGGAATTCCTTCGCTCGGCACGCTCTCCGGCGCGCGAACTTCTTTAATCATCACGCCGACATCGCGTATGGCTTTGAGATAGCCGGCGCGAAAATTGTAATCGTCCCAGCTCGTGACCCGCCCCGCATCGGCAATAAATTCGAGCTGCGTCAGATAACGCTCGTCGAGTTTATTTTCGAGAAGGGCGAGATGGTCAGCCATTATCGTTTTCCCTTAGACATAGAGGTTTTGTTCTGCGCACAATAACTCGGCGCGTGACTTGCGACATCCGGATAGCTTTTCGAAAAGACCCCGCTATAGCTTCGAGTGTTAACTTTTTTGGAGATTTTTTAATCAATTTCGTTCCCCAGGTTCATGTGAGGGAGGCCGCGTTTAAGAGCGGAGATAGCTTTTTCGAGCCTTCGTTCCGTCGTGTCTTGGCGGGTTTTAAGAGCAGCAACTTCGCGCGTCAGCTTCACTTCGCGCTTGGTGAGATAGTCGAGACGTTCTTTGGTAGCTTTGTCTTCACTCACAGGATCACCCCGTCGCATTCGTAGTGATCGACGCAGAATTTCAAGCCCGTCGGGATGTGATGGAAGGCGGCGGGCTCACCGGGTTTCGCCACGCGCAGGATCTCGGTGATGGTGACATAGCCGTGCTCATCAAAATCGCTATCGTCGAACTTGGCGCGCTTGAACATTTCTTCGGCCGTAAAGCGGTTGAATTTAAGCTTGGTGTCGAGGGAAACGATCTCCGGCCGCTCGATCTGTTCAGGACCGAGCTTCTTGAGCTTGATG
>Ga0181531_10000139_pt1 | contig 55338 bp, 45 predicted proteins | sample PEATcosm2014_Bin_38_FD_119743 | JGI IMG/M metagenome (GOLD analysis project Ga0181531, IMG submission 119743) | Peatland microbial communities from MTU Mesocosm Facility, Houghton, MI, USA - PEATcosm2014_Bin11_10_metaG | ecosystem: Environmental > Terrestrial > Soil > Wetlands > Peat | place... | reverse complement strand
TTGCGAGATCAAGACCAATTGTTGTAATATCGCCCATGGATGGCTCCCGTTGCTGGTGATCTTCGACGACCACCAATTTGGCACATCGATGCCGTCAGGGGGCCATCCACCCCATCAGTTGGCAATCATAATCACCGTACGTCGCTTTTTTTGTCACGGCAGCATTGCGGCGTACGCAGAACCAAAAACGTCGATGCCGCTTCGATGGAGTACCGCGCACCTGATAGCTACGAGGCGTGGCGAGCATCGAGTGCGACATCGACCCTGCCTCAGACAAAGTGGTCAAAATAGAACAGACTCTATTCCGGTTGGACCGGCAAAATTGCAACGTCTTGATCCGGCGTCACGCTGAAATCCAGACGGCTCCGGTTGCCCACCCCACTGCCCCAGCCCAAGGCAACCGGAGCGCTTTTTTTGGGAGTTTGGTCAACTCGGTCGACAGTGATCAAGCCGCCTTAGTCCGAATACGCGTGGAACTTTGCTGCACTGCGTGCATTGGTAGCGTGCCGGGAAAAGTAGAGACATCATGAAAATTGCGCAGATCGCCCCGCTCGTCGAGAGCGTTCCTCCCCTTCTCTATGGTGGCACTGAGCGGATCGCCTCCTACTTGACCGAAGAACTTGTCAGGCTTGGCCACGACGTAACTCTCTTTGCAAGCGGCGACTCCATCACCAGCGCCGAGTTGGCGACCTGCTCCGCTCGCGCGCTTCGCCTTGATCCTACTGTTCGCGACATCATTCCGCACTTCCTGCTAATGGTTGATAAGGTGCGCGAACGGGCAGAGGAATTCGACGTCCTTCATTTTCACATAGAGCTGTTCCATTTCCCGCTTTTCCGCTCGCTGGCAGCTCGGACCTTGACCACGCTGCACGGCCGACAGGATTTGAAAGATCTCAAACCCTTCTATTCCCGCTTCGGCGAAATGCCCTTGATTTCGATCTCCAACGATCAGCGCAAACCATTGCCGCACGCCAATTTTGTTGCAACGGTCCACCACGGTATTCCAGTTGACCAGCATGCGCCGTCGTTTGAGCAAGGCAGCTACCTTGCCTTCCTAGGGCGGATTTCGCCGGAAAAGCGCCCGGATCGCGCGATCAGAATAGCGCGTGCGGCCGGCATTCCGCTGAAGATTGCTGCGAAGGTCGATAGGGTCGACGAAGACTACTTCCGCAACCAAATACTACCGCTCATCGACGGCACGGACGTGGAGTTCATCGGGGAGATCAACGAACGTGACAAAACGAAATTCCTGGGCGGGGCAGCCGCGCTATTGTTTCCAGTAGACTGGCCGGAGCCGTTTGGACTGGTGATGATTGAAGCCATGGCGTGCGGCACGCCGGTGCTCGCATTTCGTAACGGGTCGGTTCCTGAGGTCATCGACGACGGTATCACCGGCAAGGTGGTCGAAAGCGAGCAAGAAGCCATCGCGGCGCTGCCGGCAATCTTGTGTTACGATCGCCGTGCGGTGCGGCAACGGTTTGAAGAAAGATTTAGTGCCACAAGAATGGCTGAGGATTATGTCAGTGCTTATCGCCAGTCGTTGAAAGCACGCGCGTCCAACGGCAAAACGCAGAGCATTCGGCCGCGTCGGCTCGACCTTAATGGTGGTTCCGGACTAACTCCCGTATCGATTGAAACACCACGTCTGGCCTTGTTCGAGGCCGGCCTGGATTCCGAGGGTCCAGCCTGAGAAACAGCGAATTGCGCGCGGACTTGTAACGCGGAAGCAACGTCCGCTTTCGGCGAGCGGCGAACATAAAAATTATAACCGCCGCGGGCGCTTTTGACCCCAGAGCGGGCTTTTCCGTCCCCTATCCACTGAACCCGCTGCCTGCGACCGGTGGGATGAGCTTTTCTGCTCAGTGTCCCGACAGACATGAGCCTAGCCTTCGCAGTCGGTACGCAAACGCGAACCAAGTGCGATCGAATGGCGGCGAACACCTCATCGAATTGGCCCCGCAATCGGATTTTGCTGGCGCTGCCCGCCCGCAATCTCAAACGGCTTATGCCGGAGCTTGAACAGATCCACTGCGAACGCGCGCAGGTGCTGATGAACGCCGATAGTGCGCTCGACCATGTGTTCTTCCCCGATAGCGGAGTCATCTCGGTAGTGGCGGTTTATGCGGACGGCAGCATCATCGAGATGGCAACGGTCGGAAGGGAGGGTTTCTCTGATGTGCAAGCCACCTTCGGCGCCAAGCGTTCCTCAATCCAGCTTCTCGTTCAAATCCCAGGGACTGCGGCAAAGATGTCGCGCATGGCGTTTATGCGGGCCATGCAATCAATGCCGCCGTTCCGACGCGTCATGGACGCTTACGTCCAGGCGTTTCTCGAACAGGTTATGGTGTCGGTTGCGTGCAATGGTGCTCACAGCCTCAAGCAGCGGTTGGCGCGTTGGCTGCTCATGATGCGTGATCGCAGTGACGATGACACGCTGCCAATCACCCAAAGCCTGCTCGCCGAAATGCTGGGTGTGGAGAGGCCGACCATCACGAATGCAGTGCGCGAGTTCGAACGTGTCCGTTTGATCGAACAGGGGCGGCGGCAAGTTACCATACTGGATCGGCGGGGCCTCACAGCGGCATCTTGTGAATGTTATCAGTTGGTTCGGGCGCGCCTGGCTTTTCACCTTCCCAAAACATACACGTGATGGTGTCACTCTCCGGGTATGGTAATGTAGATTACCGACACCATCCCTAAGTTAAAGTAGGATCGCGGTTCGCAGGGTGGGCAGCGCAGCCGGCCCTCCGACAGGATCGTGTTTTTGCTGTGGAGGATGAGTGCGGTCATTAGAATGTTGGCCCGGCAATGAAACCCAGAGCAAAGCTGTCGTTCGATCCCAAGGCGTTTCTCTCCAAAATAAACGGCGGGCAACGCGTTTCCGACTATCAGAAAGGTCAAATTGTCTACCGGCAGGGCGATCCTGCAGATTCCGTTTTCTTTATCCAGAGCGGCAAGATCAAGAAGACCGTCGTTTCCGAGCAGGGCAAGGAAGCCGTGGTCGCGCTTCTAGAGGCCGGAGATTTCTTCGGTGAGGGCAGCTTAGCCGGAGAGACGCTGCGCCTGGCGACTGTCTCCGCTCTGACGAAATGTATAATCACGCGAGTATCAAAGGCAGATATCACGCGCGTGATCCACGAAGAGCCAGCGTTTGCCGAGCTCTTCATCGCACATCTGTTGGCCCGCAACAGTCGGGTCGAGGAGGACTTGGTCGATCAACTGTTCAATTCGAGCGAGAAACGCCTTGCACGGACGCTTCTGCTGCTGGCGAATTTTGGCAAGGAAGGTCGGCCTGAACCGATCATAGCAAAAGTCAGCCAGGAGACGCTTGCGGAGATGATCGGAATGACGCGTTCTCGTGTAAGTTTCTTCATGAACAAATTTCGCAAGCTTGGCTTGATTGATTACAACGGCAGCATCGAAATCCACAGTTCATTGTTGAATGTCGTTCTGCGCGACCAACCGCAGATTAAGGGGTGAGGCGCTTGACGATCTTGGGAGCGACGACTGCCACCAGGCTCGCAGATCGTTCGGAAAATTTGAGTCTCGCTGTGAGTTAGAGCGCAGTCTCAAGAAGACGTGACGCCCGCTGTTTAGCGCGAGTATATGCGAACGTGGTTCAGCGTTAGTCATACGCTATCCGACGAAGACACCGCGTTCACAAGGTCCAACGCCAATCGCGGACTTCCGGCATATCTTCGCCGTGCTCGCTGATATAGAGCTTGTGGCGCTCCATGGCCGTCCAGTAACGCGCGGTTGCCTTGCCCAATTGATCGCTAAATCGCGGAACTCGCTGGACGGCATCGAGCGCGAGCTGATAGCGGTCAAGATTATTCAGCACGACCATGTCGAAGGGGGTCGTGGTGGTGCCTTCCTCCTTGTAGCCGCGCACGTGGATATTGTCGTGATTGTGCCGCCGGTAGGTCAGCTTGTGGATCATCGCGGGATAGCCATGGAAGGCGAAGATCACTGGCTTGTCTGTCGTGAACAGCTCGTCGAAATCCTGATCTTCCAGGCCGTGCGGATGCTCGGACTGGGGCTGCAACACCATCAAATCAACCACGTTGACGACGCGGATGCTGATGTCGGGAACGTGCGCGCGCAAGAGGGTCACAGCGGCGAGCGTCTCAAGGGTCGGCACGTCGCCGGCACAGGCCATGACCACGTCGGGCTCTCCGGCATCGTTGCTGGCCCACCGCCAAATGCCCGCACCGGCGGTGCAATGACGAACTGCCGAATCGATATCGAGCCACTGCCATTCCGGTTGCTTGCCGGCGATGATCAAGTTGATGTAATTGCGGCTGCGTAAGCAGTGATCGGCTATGGACAGAAGGCAGTTAGCGTCGGGTGGCAGATAGATGCGCGCGATATCGGCCTTTTTGTTTGCCACATGATCGATGAAGCCCGGATCCTGGTGGGAGAAGCCGTTGTGATCCTGGCGCCAGACGTGTGACGTGAGCAAGTAGTTCAGCGATGCGATCGGCTTGCGCCAGGGGATCTTCCTGCTGACCTTGAGCCATTTTGCATGCTGATTGACCATCGAATCGACGACGTGGATAAAGGCTTCGTAACACGAGAAAAAGCCGTGGCGTCCCGTAAGCAGGTAGCCTTCAAGCCAGCCTTCGCATAGATGCTCGCTCAGCACCTCCATCACGCGCCCCTTGACGCTGAGATTGATGTCGACGCCTTCGACTTTAGCCATCCAGTCCTTGCCGGAAACGTCGTAGACGGCGTCCAACCTGTTCGATGCTGTCTCGTCAGGGCCAAAGATCCGGAAATTCTTTCTGTCGAGATTTAGCTTCATCACGTCGCGCAGGTAAATTCCGAGAACCCGCGTTGATTCTGCCTCGACGCTGCCTGGCCTAGGCAGCGCCACGGCATAATCGTGGAAGTGGGGCATCGCGAGGGGCTGCAACAATTCCCCGCCGTTGGCGTGCGGATTAGAGCCCATGCGGCGATGGCCCGTCGGCGCAAGTGCCGAGAACTCGTCGCGGAACTTGCCTCGTTCATCGAACAATTCATGCGGTTTATAGCTTTTCATCCATCCTTCGAGCTGCGCGAGGTGTTCGGGATTTTTAAAATTCGCGATCGGAACCTGATGAGCGCGCCAAGTTCCTTCCACCGGCTTGCCGTCCACGAACTTTGGCCCAGTCCAGCCTTTTGGCGTGCGGAACACGATCATGGGCCAGCGCGGCCGTTTCACCGCGGCCGGAGAGAAACGCGCCGCCTTCTGGATCTTGTGTATCTCCGCAAGGATCCTATCAAGCGTGCCGGCAAGACTTTGATGCACGACGGCGGGGACGTCGCCTTCCACAAAATGCGGTTCATAGCCGTACCCGCGGATCAGGTCGGTCAATTCCTGGCGGTTGATGCGCGCCAGCACCGTCGGATTTGCGATCTTGAAGCCATTGAGGTGAAGGATCGGAAGAACCGCCCCATCGCGCGCGGGATTGAGAAACTTGTTGGAGTGCCAACTCGCGGCCAGCGCACCGGTCTCCGCTTCGCCGTCGCCGATGACGCAGGCCACTATCAGATCGGGGTTGTCGAAAGCCGCGCCATAGGCGTGGAGGAGCGAGTAGCCCAGTTCTCCACCTTCGTGAATTGAGCCGGGAGTTTCCGGCGCTACGTGACTGGGGACTCCATAAGGCCAGGAGAACTGGCGAAAGAGCCGACGCAATCCATTCCGGTCGCGCTCGATTGCCGGATAGCGTTCCGTGTACGACCCTTCCAGATACGTCATTGCCACGATGCCCGGACCACCATGACCCGGACCGATGACGTATATCATGTTCAGATCATTCTCCTTGATCAGGCGGTTGAGGTGGACATAGAGAAAGTTCAATCCCGGCGTCGTGCCCCAATGGCCTAATAGGCGCGGCTTGATGTGCTCCAGCCTGAGCGGGGTTTCGAGCAACGGATTGTCTTTTAGATAGATCTGCCCAACCGAAAGATAATTCGCCGCACGCCAATAGGCGTCCATTTTCGCCAGCAGATCGGGCGTCAAAGAGGATGGCTTCTCCGCCGGCGGGTCAGGCGACAGCGTCGCAGGCATATCCTCCAGCGGATCGGGCGACAGCGTGGCGGGCATCGGCGGCTCCCTACGGGTTCGTCCGCGCGTTCCGGACGAATGATGTCAGAGATGTCTGTTTGAGCGGCTTCGCGCCTTCGACCATATTCAGCGCTGACAAGATCTGGTCCACGATCTCGCGCGGCCGCGGCTCGATCGAGACGACGATTGGATTTTCGTCCGATCCAGGTTCCTCCAGCGCTTCGAATTGGCTGTGAAGCAGGGTGCGCGGCATGAAATGTTCATGACGAGTGGCGATACGGCGCGCGATCAGCGCCTCGTCGCCCTTAAGGTAGACCAGGCGGACGTCGGCACGATCGCCGATCAGAACATCGCGGTAGCGGCGCTTTAGCGCGGAACACGCGACGACGTCATGTCCGCCCGAACAACGCGTCTTGTCGATCCAGGCGGCGACCGCGTCCAGCCAGGGCCGCCGATCCTCATCGGTGAGCGGAATACCGCTGTGCATCTTTTCGACGTTGGCTTTAGGGTGGAACCAATCGGCGTCCTCGAACTCCCATCGGAGGCGTAACGCCAGCAGGGCCCCGACGGTCGACTTCCCGCATCCCGAAACGCCCATCACGATCACCGCCCTGGCAGCGGGCAGTGAAGTATCTTTCGTGAGCTGGTTTTGCATCGACATCATTTAGCTCGCTCTGACGCCGCGGCGCGATCCGTAAACCAATGGAGTTGCCCGACCGGGCGAATGACGCCCGCAGGAATCGTGCGATCTCCCGCCCGGGCTCGGGCGACGACCTGCCGCTTTTCTCGTTCGGTAACGACGAACGCGACATCGCGGCTACTGTCGAGTGCGGGGTAGGTCAGCGTGATGCGCGCCTCGGCTTTTGCGCCGACGACAGCGACCACCCACCGTCGGGTCTCTTGCAGCGCCGGATGACCGGGGAACAAAGAGGCGGTATGTCCATCGTCTCCGATGCCAAGCAGCGTGACGTCGAAGAGCGGCCGATCGGCAGCAAGCTTGTCGGCGCCGTAGAAGCGTTTAAGCGTTGCCTCGTAGGCATTGGCGGCTTGGTCGGGCGATACACCCTCTGTCGGGACCGCATGGATATTGCAGGCTGGAACGGCCACCCGCGAAAGGAAGGCGTCGTGCGCCATGCGAAAATTGCTGTCGGGATGATCGCGCGGCACGAAGCGTTCATCGCCCCAGAACCAGTGCGCACGATTCCATGGAAAGCGGGACGCGATTTCCGGCGTGGCGAGACATTCATAGAGACGCCGGGGTGTCGAGCCGCCTGACAGGCTGACAGCGAAGGTGCCGCTGCTCGCCTGCGCGAGGCCGCAGAGCCATTCGGCGACATCGTGCGCGAGCGCTTCGTCATTCTCGAATATGCGATTTTCAGACATCACAGCTTCCATCATCGCGCTCATCCTTACGCCGCATCCTTGTGCCGCGATCGGCCACTTCGAATTCGCGCGATGGCCGCAGCATAATCGCTCGAACCGAATATTGCCGATCCGGCGGCAATCGCGTTGGCACCTGCTGCAAAGGCCAATGCCGCAGTTTCGTCATTCTGCCCGCCGTCCACCTCGATCCAAGGTTCGAGCCCCTTTGCTTCGCAGAGCAGCCGCAGCTCGCGGATTTTCGGCAACATTTCCGGCAGGAATTTCTGTCCGCCAAATCCGGGATTGACGGTCATCACCAGGACGACATCGCAGAGATGCAGCACGTGCTCGACGAACGCGATGGGACTTGCCGGGTCGAGCACTGCGCCAGCTTTCTTACCCAGCTCGCGAACGCGCGACAGGGTCCGGTGGAGGTGGACCGTCGACGACGGCTCGGCTTGAATGAGGAGATGATCGGCTCCGGCTTCGGCAAAATCTCCAAGATAGCGTTCAGGCTCAACGACCATCATGTGTATCTGCAACGGCTTCGCGGTCGAGCGGCGTACCGCGTCCGCAATCGCAGGGCCAAAGGAGATGTTCGGCACAAACCTGCCATCCATGATGTCGATATGTATCCAATCGGCGCCGGCCTCATCGACGGCGCGAACCTCTTCTCCGAGCCGCCGTAGATCGGCGGCAAGAATGGAAGGCGCTACAATGATCGGCTTCATGACGCCCTCGGCACAGCCGAGCTGATGCGTGGCAAGATGAATCGCTCGATCGCCTTGGCGAAACCTTCATCGTCATAGGAGTCAGTCACGAGATCGGCCAGTGCTTGCACCTCCGCGCAGGCATTGCCCATGGCGATGCTCAGCCCGCTTTTGCGAAACATCAGCACGTCGTTCGGCATGTCGCCGAGCGTGGCGATCTCGCTGGTCGGGATCGAGAGGAGTTTCGATAAGGTTGTAACGACGGTTCCCTTGTTGGCGTCCGGGTGGGTGACGTCGAGATAATAGGGTTGCGAACGGGCCGCCGACGCATTTGCTCCGAGCGCGTCATGAGCTTCCTTTTCGCAGCGCGCGACTAGGTCGTGATCGTCGCTTACGCCGACAATCTTGACGGCGCGGCCGAGCACGCCCTCGAAGTTCTCGACCATCGTCGGAGCGAACTTGACGGTCCATTGTTCGCGCGCGACGTGGGGCGCGTTGGGGTCACGGACGAACCAATCCTTGCCGCTATAGACCCAAGCATCCATGCGGTTTCCGAGGATGACCTCCAGCGCGCGCTTTGCGGCATCGGCGGCAAGCACATGCTCTTCCATGATGGTCATGTCGGGCTTGACAAAGATTCCGCCGTTGAACCCGGCAACCGGAGTCCGCAGAGCCAACGGACCGATCAGCATCGCCATACCGCGTGGCGGACGGCCGCTGGTAATCGCAAAGGCGATTCCTGCGGTGTGGAGTGCTTTCACGGCCGCCCCCGCGCGCGGCGTCAGCACTTTTTCCGCAGTGACGAGCGTGCCGTCGACGTCGGCCAGAACAAGCGAAATTTTCGTTGCGGCGCGAGCGGGCCCTACCATTCGCGGCCTCGTGCATTCGCCGCCGCAAGCCGCGCATGCGAATGGCCGCCGCCGAGAATGAACCGCTCGATCGCGTTAGCGAAGCCATCTTCGCTATTGCTGTCGGTGACGAAATCCGCTGCATGCTGCACCTGCGGGCTGGCATTGCCCATGGCGATGCTCAGGCCACTCCGCTCGAACATCGCGACGTCATTACCGCCGTCGCCGATGGTAGCTATTTCGGCCAACGGAGTTCCCAATAGTTTTGCAATCTCCAGTAATGCGACACCCTTGTTGGCCAGCGGGTGGGTGATGTCGAGATAGTAGGGCTGCGAACGCGCGACGGTCGCTCGATCGACAAGCGCGGCACGCATATCGCGCTCGCACTGTGCGAGAAGATCGAAATCAGCACTGACGCCGACGATCTTAGCGGCGGTATCGAGCGCGGGTCCGAAACCTTCGACCAACGTCGGCGGGAATGCCACCGTGCGTTCCTCCAACGCGGCGTAAGGTCCGTTGGAACGGCGCACCAGCCAGTCCTGGCCACTGAAAATCCACACCTCCGCCCCGCACGCATTGAGCATGTCGACGGCGCGCCGAGCGACCTCAGGCGACAGAAGATGCTCGGCGATGACCGCAAGATCGGGTGTTGCCAGCACCCCGCCGTTGAAGGCGCCGAACGGCGTCGTGATGCCAAGGGTCCTGAACAGCGTGCCGAGACCGCGGGGCGGCCGACTGCTGATAATCGAAAAAATGATTCCGTTAGCGCGCAGCCGGGTCACGGCCGCCTCGGCGCGCTTTGTCAACATCTTGTCGTCAGTCACCAACGTACCGTCGACATCCGAAATCACGGCCGAACATTTGAACGGCAATGGGTGCATGCGACTCATCACGATCGTCCATCGTCATCGCCGTGGACACTCCGCCAGCCTCGGCCATCTCGCGCCAGAAGCGCGTCCGCTTCATTCGGTCCTGAGCTTCCTGCCGGATAGGTCGGTAAATCCGCGGCACCACACTTGGCCCAAGCATCCAGCACCGGCTGCACGATGCGCCAAGTCTGTTCCACCATATCGGCGCGCATAAATAATGTCGGGTCGCCGATCATGACGTCATAGATCAGCGTCTCGTATCCGACATTCGGTTCTTTCGGGAACCAGTCTTCGTAGCGGAAGTCCATTTTCACGGCGGCAAGATCCACCACCGGCCCAGGACGCTTGACTTCGAACTGCAGGGAGATTCCCTCGTCCGGCGAGATGCGCAACACCAGCCAGTTAGGCCGCAGCGTGTCGACGGGCGTGCCGTGGAACGCCGCATAGGGCGCCTGCTTGAAGCGGATCGCTATCTCGGTGTTTCGTTGCGACATGTGCTTGCCGGTGCGCAAGTAAAAGGGCACGCCGGCCCAACGCCAGTTATCGATCTCGAGGCGCATCCCAACAAAAGTCTCGACACTCGAATTTGGCGCCACATGGGGTTCTTGCCGATAGGCCCTGGCTTCTTTCCCTAGCACTGTGCCGGCGCCGTACTGGCCACGCACCGCGGCTGTCGGCTTGACGGCGGGGATCGCGGCCAAAACTTCAGCCTTTTTTGAACGGACCGCGGCGGCATCGAAGCCGGTGGGCGGCTCCATGGCCACCATCGAAAGCAACGTGAACAGGTGATTGGGGACCATGTCGCGAAGCGCACCGGTCGCCTCGTAGAAACTGCCGCGCTCCTCCACGCCTACCGTTTCCGCCGCGGTGATCTGCACATGATCGATCCGGTCACGATTCCAGATCGGTTCGAACAACCCGTTGGCGAAGCGGAACGCCATGATGTTCTGGACCGTGTCCTTTCCGAGAAAGTGGTCGATCCGGAAGATCTGACTCTCATGCAGCGTGCGCAGAATATTAGTGTTTAATTCGCGCGCTGAATCCAGGCTGTGACCAAACGGCTTCTCGATCACCACGCGGCGCCAAAACCGACGCTTGCCGCGCTCGTCTTCGTCCTGATCGGTGAGCTTTGCCTTGGCGAGTTGCTCGACCACGGTGCCGAACAGCCGATCGGCCACCGCGAGATAGAAGATGGCGTTGCCCCGGGTGCCGTGGGTCTTTTCGACCAGGTTGAGAGTGTTGCGGAGCTTTTCGTACAACTCGGGCTTCGCCAGGTCGCCCTGGACATAAATCATCTTCTCCGCAAGCCGCTTCCACACATCCTCGTCAATGTGGTCGACATCGAACTCCGCGGCGGCATCACCGACAAAGCTTGTCAGCATGCCGTGAAGCTCGGCGCGCCAGCTTTCCGCGGTCCCTTCCGCCCGGGCAACACCGATCAATACGAAGTGCTCAGGCAGCACGCGGGTGCGCAACAGATTATAGAGTGCCGGCACCACGAGACGCTTGGTCAGGTCGCCGGTCGCACCGAAGATCACCATGGCGCAGGGGTCGGCTGGCTTGGCCTGGCGCCTGGGCGGGCGCGCAATCGCTTTCGTTGTCTGCGGCGGTATGGTCGGAGGCTTATCGAGCATGGTGCTACTCGGCCGCGTGCTGCGCCGCTAAGTGAGGCCGCGAATCCTTCGGCTTTGACTGCGGATCGATCGGCTCTTGACCCTCGACGTGCCCGCCGAAGCCGAAGCGCATGGCCGAGAGTACTTTTTCGCCGAAAGTATGCTCCTGCCGGGAGCGGAAACGGGCGTAGAGCGCGGAGGTGATTACATCCGCCGGCACCGATTCCTCGACCGCGGCCTCGACCGTCCAGCGACCCTCCCCCGAATCCTGGACGTATCCAGAGAAATTCTTCAACTGTGGATCCTTCGCCAGCGCGGCGGCGCCGAGATCGAGTAGCCAGGACGAGATGACGCTGCCGCGCCGCCAAACCTCGGCGATATCCGGGATGTTGAGCGTGAAGCGTTCGTCGTCAGCTAGTTCCTTCGAGTCCTTGTTGCGTAGGATGTCAAAGCCTTCGGCGTAGGCCTGCATCAATCCGTACTCGATGCCGTTGTGCACCATCTTGACGAAGTGGCCGGCGCCGGACGGACCGGCGTGAATGTAGCCGCGCTCGGGGCGTGAATCGCCTTTCTGGCGCCCCGGTGTGCGCGGGATATCGCCGAGCCCGGGAGCGAGCGCTGAGAAGATCGGATCGAGGTGATCGACTGCCTCTTTCGGGCCGCCGATCATCATGCAATAACCGCGCTCGATACCCCAGACGCCACCCGATGTGCCGCAATCGACGTAGCGAATTCCTTTTTTTGCCAGCTGTTTTGCGCGGCGGATATCGTCTTTGTAGAAAGAATTGCCGCCGTCGATAATAATGTCGCCGCGCTCCATCAGAGCGCTGAGACTTTCAACTGTTTCCTCGGTGACCTGGCCTGCCGGCAACATCAGCCAAATCGCCCGCGGCTTGTCCCCGAGCTTCTTCACCACGTCGGCGAGCGACGCAGCGGCTGTGGCGCCGTCCTTTGCCAGCGCCTCACGCGACTTGGATGAGCGCGCGAATACCACGACGTGGTGTCCCGCCTTCATCAGGCGGCGAGACATGTTGCCGCCCATCTTGCCGAGTCCGATCATACCGATCTGCATTTGTTTCACTCCCTGTGGGAACTCATTATTCGAGCGCCGTAGCGATCGCGCGAGTAAGCTCCGCCAATCCCGCATCGACATCCTTGAGATGGACGCGCAGCGCGCGGCGGCCACGTTCGACCAGGACCTCGAGGTCGCCGCTTGCCTGCGCCGCCTTCACCACGCCGAAGCTGTATGAATGGCCGGGCACGTCGATATCGGCCGGATCGTCGCAGGTGATCTGCAGGAAAACGCCAGAATTCGGCCCGCCCTTATACGCCTGCCCGGTCGAATGCTGGAAGCGAGGCCCGAAGCCGAGGCATGTTGCGGCGCGGGTTTTGTCGCGGATGCGCGTGCGCATCCCGGTCAGGATCTGAGCGCTCGCGTCGTCGCGCTGGACGTAGGCGAGCAGCGCTACGTAATCGCCGGATTTTGCGCCCGCACGCACGCGACCGAAATGACTCTTTAGATGGCCGGTCAGCGTATTGTGCCGACCGAGCTCGGCCGCGTTGCGCGGATCGGCATAGAGGGCGATACCGTTCTCGCGGAAGATCGGCGTCTCTGCCGGCAAGCAATGTGATTTCTCGTAGTCTTCAGTCAGCGCGCGCGTCTTGTTTTTGCTTGCCTCGACATCCGGCTGGTCGAACGGGTCGATGCCGATGATCGCGCCTGCCACTGCGGTCGCAATCTCCCAGCGGAAGAATTCCTGCCCGATGTGCCATATATCCTTCACGCTGATCCGTGCGACCGGATGGCCGGCCCGCTCCAGCGCTTCAACCGCCTGTCGTTGCGATGGATCAATTTGGCCATCCAGCTCCAGGTAGGCGAAAAACCGATCGTTCCCGTAGCGCTCTGGCGTCGTGAGCGGTTCACCCGCCAGCGGGATCAACCCGCGTCCGTGCTTGCCCGTACTCTCCGCCAGAAGCTGCTCCAGCCAGGCGCCGAGATCGGCGATCCCCGGCGAGGCAATGATCGTCATCTTATCGCGGCCAAACTGCGTTGCCGCCACGCCCATGGCGATGCCGAGCTGCACGCCCGGATTCTCCACCGGCGGCACATCCGGGCCGCAGGCTTGCTCCATCGGTTGCGTGGTTTTGAGAAACCGCTTGACGTCGATACCCATTGCCGCAGCCGGCACCAGACCGAACTTCGACAGCACCGAGTAACGGCCGCCGATCGAAGGCACACCGTGGAAGATATGGGCGAAGCGCAGCTCCTTCGCGCGGCGCTCCAGTGACGACCCTAGATCGGTCACGGCGACGAAGTGTTCGCCGATTTTTTCCTTATGTCGCACGGTGCCGACACGGTCGAGGAAATACTCCATAAAAATATTCGGTTCGAGCGTGCTGCCGGACTTGGAGGAGACGATAAACAGCGTCCTGCCGAGATCGATCGCCCGCTCGATCGCGCTAATCTGCGCGGGATCGGTGCTGTCGAGCACGTCGAAGCGCGGCCAGCCCGACTGCGGCCCGAAAGTTTCGCTTAAGACTTCTGGACCGAGGCTCGATCCGCCCATGCCGAGCAGCACGAGATCGGTGAACCCGCCCTTCTTTATCTCCTCCGCAAAACCTTGCAGCCCGCCAACATCGGCCAGCTCCTGCTCTACGATGTCCAGCCAACCAAGCCACTTGTCCTCATCCATCCCGGTCCACAGAGTTTTGTCGCCGGCCCAAAGCCGTCGAATGCGCCCGTTTTTGCGCCAGACCTCCATTTCTTCATCGAAGGCGGTCTTAAGCTCGGGAGAGCCCAGCCCGATGACGAAGCGTGCACGATCGCCTTCGCGTAAAGTGCGGCGCCGCCGCGCGATAGCGCCGAACAGCTTGTCGAACGAGTCGGCGAATTGCTGCACGCCCTCGACGACCAGTTCTTCCGTGATCTCCGTCAGCGAGATGCCGCGTTGCTCCAACTCGGCGAGTGTCGCGCGGGCGCCCGCAACGTCTTGCTCTATGACGTCGGGGATCGCCGCACCATGGTCGCGGAATGCGTCCATGGTGGCCGGCGGGATCGTGTCCACGGTGTCGCGGCCGATGAGGGCCTCGACGTACATCGTGTCCTTGTAGGCCGGATTTTTGGTGCTCGTGGACGCCCAAAGTAGACGCTGCGTCTTCGCGCCCGCCGAATCTAGGCGCTGCCAGCGCGAGCCGGAGAACAGCGCCTTGTAGCGAACGTAAGCAAGTTTCGCGTTGGCGATCGCCACCTTGCCTCGCAACCGATCCGCCAGCCGCTTGTCATCGAGCTTGTCCAATCGTTTGTCGACAGCGGCGTCGATACGACTGACGAAAATGCTTGCGACGCTACCGATCTTAGCAACGTCACCGCCGGCGTGCGCCAAATCCTCCAGTCCGCAGATGTAGGCTTCGGCGACTCGCTCGTAGACGCTCACGGCGAAGAGCAAGGTGATGTTGATGTTCAGTCCGCGACCAATCAGCTCGCGGATCGCCGGAATACCGGTCGGGGTCGCAGGCACCTTCACCATCAGATTGGGGCGCTTCACCGCCGCCCAAAGCCGCAACGCCTCGGCCACCGTGGCTTCGGTGTCGTTGGCTAAATAGGGCGAGCATTCCAGGCTGATGTAACCGTCCCTGCCCTGCGTCTCATCGTAAACCGGTCGCAGCACATCGGCAGCGGCCTGGATATCGGCGATCGCCAGGTGCTCGTATATTGCGGAAATGCTGTGATCGGACCCGGCCAGGAACTGTTTCAACGCGTCCGCATATTCGTCGCTCTCGCCGATTGCCTTCTCGAAGATTGACGGGTTCGAGGTAACACCCTTTAATCCGTCGCGTTCGATCAGATTGCGCAACTCGCCCTTCTCGATCAGGCTGCGTTTTAAATAATCCAGCCAGGGTGACTGACTGCAGGCTTCGAGCTGCTTCAGCGGATTCATGCAGTCGGCCTCTTTAACTTCCGCGACGTTTTGGACTTGGCTACCTGTTCCTTGGCTGCGGCGAGAACCTTCTCCGGCGTGAAGGCGAATTTCGTCATCAGATCCTTGATCGGGGCGGACGAGCCGAAGGTGTGCATGCCGATTTTGGCGCCGTCAGCGCCGACGTAGCGATCCCAGCCGATCACCGAACCCTCCTCGACCGAGACGCGCGCCGTAATGTCGGGCGGCAGCACACTGTCGCGATAGGCCTGATCCTGCAGTTCGAACAATTCCCATGACGTCATACTGACGACGCGGGCCGCAATGCCTTCCTTCTCGAGCGCCTCATAAGCCTGTAGGCAGAGGGCCACCTCGCTGCCAGTGCCGATCAATACTACGGCTGGTTTGCTGCCTTCGGCATCGGCCAGGACATAGGCGCCCCGCGCGACGCCTGTCGCCGAGGCGAAGCGCGCGCGGTCGAAGGTCGGGAGCGGTTGGCGCGTTAACACCAGGCAGGCGGGCTGATGCTTCAGCCTCATAATGACTCGCCACGCCTCGACAACTTCATTGGCGTCAGCAGGCCGTAGCGTGATGAGGCCGGGAATGCTGCGGAGCGCTAGGAGCTGCTCGACCGGTTGATGCGTTGGGCCATCCTGCCCGACGCCGATTGAATCGTGCGTAAAAACGAAAATGACGGGAAGTTCCATCAGCGCGCTTAAGCGGATGGGCGGCTTCATATAGTCGGAGAAAATGAGGAAGGTCGATCCAAAGCTGCGAATCTTGGACAATGCGAGTCCGTTGGCGATCGCGCCCATGGCATGCTCGCGGATGCCGAAGTGCAGATTGCGGCCACCGGGTTTGTCAGCTTCCAGATCGCCGGCGCCCTCGAATGTAAGCCGCGTCTTGGTGGACGGGGCGAGATCTGCGGCGCCGCCGATCAGCCAGGGATAATGCGAGGCGATGGTATTGAGCACCTTGCCGGATGAATCACGCGTGGCAAGACCCTTGGCGTCGGCGGCGAAAACCGGAAGCCCGACATCCCAGTCCGCCGGCAATTCGCGCCTTTGCATGCGCTCGAACTCGTCGGCAAGATCAGGATATTTTTTTCGGTAGGATTCGAACCGCGTAAGCCAGGCCTTATGCAGACTTTGCCCGCGTCGCCCCATACCGTCACGGAAGTGGTCGCGCACGCCGCTTGGGACGAGAAATTTGGCATCCTCGGGCCAGCCGTAGCTCCTTTTGGCGAGACGTATCTCCTCGACGCCGAGCGGCTCGCCGTGGGCGGCACTGGTGTCATGCTTGTGCGGCGCGCCGTAACCGATGTGGCTGTCGACGATAATGAGCGTTGGCGTATCGTTGGTCTGGCGGAAAATCTCGATCGCCTCGGCCAATCGCTCTTGATCGTTGACATCGCCGACGTGCTGCACGTTCCAGCCATAGGCAAGGAAACGCGCCGCAATATCCTCGCTGAAAGCCAGGTCCGTGTGCCCTTCGATTGTCACGCGGTTGCTGTCGTAGAACCAGCAAAGATTGCCGAGCATCTGGTGGCCAGCGAACGAAGCCGCTTCGCTCGAAACGCCCTCCATCATGTCGCCGTCGCCGCATACGACGTAGACGTCGTAGTCGAACATCGTGAAGTCTGGGCGGTTGAAATGCTTGGCCAACCAGCGGCCGGCCAGCGCCATGCCGACGCCGTTGCCGCAACCCTGGCCCAGAGGTCCGGTTGTCGTTTCGACGCCCGAGGTGAGGTGATATTCGGGATGACCCGGACATTTACTGCCGAGTTGCCGAAACTGCTTGATGTCGTCGAGCGAGACAGCGGGTTCGCCGAGGCGCTCGTATTTGGCATTCACCGCTTTCACGCCGCTGAGATACAGCATCGCGTACAGCAGCATGGAAGCGTGGCCGTTGGACAACACGAAGCGATCGCGATTGGGCCAGATCGGATCCGCCGGATCGAACCGTAGAAAGTTTTGCCATAGGGTGTAGACCAGCGGCGCCAATGCCATCGGCGTGCCCGGATGCCCGGAATTGGCCTGTTGCACGGCGTCCATTGCCAGCGTGCGAATGGTATTTATGCAAAGCTGATCGATCGCGGAATCCGGCTGGGTCCCCCAAGCGGGTGCGTCGATACGTCGGGTCTTCGCCGATTTTGCTGGCATGAGGAGAGTGCTCGGGGTCTGAGACGCGCAATTCACCGGCGTGGGGAGACGCGCCCTAGGCATAACCCTTGGATGAAGCAGAGGGTTCCAGCCGAAAGATCAATAACTCGGCGTCTGTTTGCTCAAAACCTTGTGACTTGCCGCCGGTGAGCAATATTGCTCAGTAAATCACTGGGCGGGGGTGGATCATCTCATCGGCTAGATGATTTTATCCAGACAGCGGAAATCGCCAGAGGTTTTCACGGCGGATTGGCAGTGCACAACAACGGCATCGCCAACTAAGCCGGCTCCTAGTTTTATGTTAACCACCCGCTCTCGGCTGAAACCACATGCGGTGAGGGCCCTTTCGCATAAACGATCGGGGTCGCGTTCACCGCCCTGCGTAAGTGCAATGATCTTAGTGGCAACGATCTCTCCAACGATCCGATTGGGACGCCCAAAACCGTGAATGTTTTCTATTGCCTTATTGTAGGCGTCAGACATCACCTTAATGTCCGCCGGCTCAAACACTCCTTTGTTGATGAACGTAATTATCGAGGCCATACCGCACTCCGCTGGCTGCCCGGAGCCACAACAATCACATCTGAGCAGCAAGGAATCTGTTCAAAATTGAACACATTAAACCCCTATGACGCGCAGTCGCTGCGTAGCTGTGACGACATGCGGAGTTCGGACCCTCCGCCCCTTGATTGTAAAGGCTCGTTGCATGCCGCTGCGTATTGAAGACTACGCGCTTATCGGTGACTGCGAGACGGCCGCGCTGGTCGGTCGCGATGGCTCCATTGATTGGCTGTGTTGGCCGCGGTTCGATTCTGACGCCTGTTTCGCGGCTCTCCTTGGCACGCCTGAACACGGCCGGTGGCTCATTGCCGCACAGGACGGGACGGCCCGGGTAACACGGAAATATCAACCCAACACGCTGATCCTTGAAACGCGATTCGAAAGCGCAGACGGAACCGCAACGCTCGTCGATTTCATGCCCGGACATCAAACAGGCTCCAGTATCGTGCGACTGATTATTGGCGAGCGCGGGCGTATCGCCATGAGGACCGAGCTGGTGATCCGCTTCGGCTACGGAGCGACGGTACCGTGGATGACAAAACTCGACGACGGGACGCAAAGAGCCATCGCCGGACCCGACATGGTGCTGTTGCGAACGACCGCTCCGCTGCGTGGCGAAGATTTTAAGACCGTCGGCGAATTCACCGTCGGCCCCGGCGAAATCGTACCGTTCACTTTGATCTATATGCCGTCGCATTTATCTGTTCCTGCGGCAGAGAATCCGATCGACCAGCTGCGCGCTACGCAACAGTTCTGGCGGGACTGGACTGCTAAAAGCCAAGCTTCTGGTCCGTGGGAGGACATCGTGAACCGCTCGCTCATCACGTTGAAGGCGTTAACCTATGGGCGCACCGGAGGGATGGTCGCCGCGCCGACAACGTCGCTGCCCGAACACATCGGCGGTTCTCGTAATTGGGACTACCGCTTTTGCTGGCTGCGCGACGCGACGTTGACCCTACTGGCGCTAATGAACGCCGGTTACATGGAAGAAGCGCAAGCGTGGCGCGAATGGCTGTCGCGCGCCGCGGCCGGTAAACCGGACCAGTTACAAATTATGTATGGGATCGCGGGCGAAAGGCGCTTGAGCGAATGGGAGGTTCGCTGGCTTCCTGGCTACGAAAGGTCAATCCCGGTCCGCGTCGGCAACGCCGCCCACACCCAACTTCAGCTCGACGTTTATGGCGAACTCATGGATGCACTGCATCATGCGAGGCTATGGGGATTGGCGTCAAACGAATCCGGTTGGACCCTGCAGTTGAGCGTCCTCGAACATTTGGAAGAAACGTGGCTCGAAATGGACGAGGGGATCTGGGAAGTGCGCAGCGGCGCTCGCCATTTTACCTTTTCGAAAATCATGGCGTGGGTCGCCTTCGATCGGGCGATCAAAAGCGCCGAAGCATTTAACCTTGAGGGTCCGGTGGATCAGTGGCGCCAGCTATGCCGCAAAATTCACGACGACGTCTGTCGTCGCGGGTTCGATCCGGAACTGGGCAGCTTTGTACGCACCTACGACTCGAAAGAACTCGACGCCAGCTTGTTGCTTCTCCCGACCGTTGGATTCCTGCCCGCGGCGGACCCGCGCGTGCGAGGCACTATCGAGGCGATCGAGCGCAAACTTCTCGTCGATGGGTTGGTCATGCGCTATGACACAATAGAAACAGACGACGGCTTGCCGGCCGACGAAGGCGTATTTCTCGCGTGCAGCTTCTGGCTTGTGGACGCCTATGTACTGCTGGATCGCAAAGCCGATGCGCGCCGATTGTTCGAGCGCCTCTTGACCCTCTGCAACGATGTTGGATTGTTGAGCGAGGAGTACGATCCTGGATCCGGCCGTCTACTTGGTAACTTTCCTCAAGCGCTATCTCATATCGCGCTGATCAATTCCGCCTTCAATCTGAGCGATGCGGCAAAACCGGCGATGCAGCGCGCGGATAGCCCGACGGATAGTGGGAAACAGCGCGTCGACCGTCTTTTGGCTTAATCATTAGACGCCGACGATACTCGCCAATCTCCCTAGCGCCGTCTTAAGCTCCCCAACCAATGGTACGACGAGCAGTATGACATCAGACAGTCGTCACTCGTCTAAGGCCCCAAAATTTAAAAAGTGTTTTTGGCGCGCTTGTCGCACTCCATCATCGGCGCGACACAAAATCGTTGGGACCGATTCTGCCGTGATTTAGTCGAGTGTCGATCATCTATGTAAATTCCGGCCTGGCTCATTTCGTTTCGCAATCATGCCTGCAGAGACGAATAGTAGCGGATTGCAAAATCAATCCATTCTGGAGCGCTCCAATCGGCGTGTTCCGAGCGAATTTTCGGAGCGAGAGATGCGACGATTGCATCGGCATCCTTCCCGGATTTCCGTTCCGCGAACACCCGCCGTTCGACATCCAGGAGGTAGTCGCGCACGGCAACGAGGATTTCCGGCCCGCCGAGATCGCCGTGGCCCGGGACGACAACGGCCGGCTTCCAGCTCTCAAGCTCAGAGAGGATTTTCGTCCAGCACGCGGCGTCGATGTCGGTATCGTTCGGAGGAAACCAGGGAAAAATCGGAAACATGCGTTCCTCGGCAAGATCGCCGGTAAACAGTATTCTTTCCCGCGGAAGGCACACGATCTGATCGCCGCCGGTGTGGGCTTTTCCCCACGTGCGGAGCTCGACCTTTTGCCCGCCGAGATCAATCGTCAGCGAGTCTCCGTCGTAGACCTCGTCCGGAAAAACGATTTCTGTGCCCTCAAGCGCGGTGGCAAGGCCGGGCCCAAAGGTTTTAAACATGTCGAGGTAGGTACGGCCTTTGGCAGCGAGCTCGTCGCGCTGGGCGCGATTATACCGAATTTCGGCGATGCCTTTGAAGACTTGCGCGCCGTAGCCGTGCTCCGGATGGAAATGGGTGAGCGTCAATATCAGGCGCCGCCGGCCGGCGATTTTTCGCGCCGCGTCCAGAACTTTCGCACCATTGGCCGGTCCCATGCCCGTATCGACCACAAGCGCCGCATCTTCGCCGAGGATAATTCCGATGTTCGGGACGAACGGTATCCGGCGATCGGTAATGACGAATACGCCTTTGCTCACCTCTTTGACGGCGGTGGGATCGACATTCGGCGGAGGCGGTGCGGAACTCGCGTTGTCACCCATGTGACTGGATCCCCATTGTTGGCCTCTTCTGCATTTTGCGCTTAAACGTGACGCCACAAGCAAGACTGGAGCTAAACGTGCGCGACGCTTTAATTGCCATGCACTTTCAAAACGACATTTGCCATCCGGACGGGCGCATTCCATTTTCACTGCAGCGCAACACCAAGGAGGCTGTCGATTTTCTCGACGCGAGCAAGCGCGCGCTGGAGGCGGCAAGACAAGCAGCGTGGATCATAGCGCACGTGCACATCGCATTTGCACAAGACTATAGCGACCTGCCACGGAATTGCCGCCTGTTCCGGCGAACCGAGGCGCTTGGCGCGCTCAAACGCAACTCCTGGGGCGCCGCGGCGCTCGCTGGGTTTGAACCGAAAGTGGGAGAAATCCTGGTGACCGGCGTCACCAACAGCGCGTTTCGCAACAGCCCCCTGGAAGGCATTCTTCGCGACCGTGCCGCCGACCGGCTCAATATCATGGGACTTGCCACACAGTTTTCCGTCGAGCACACGGTCCGGGACGCAGCCGACATGGGATTTTTTGTCAGGCTGCTCGCTGATTGTTGCGCGTCGGGTGACAGGGATGCGCATCGCGCATCCCTGCACACTCTCGACATGCTTGCGGACGTCGTCACCAGCGATGCGGTCATTGCTCGCTAGTTGGCCTTGCTTTCTTTCGCAAGCCTTTGGCCTCCAGACGAGGCAGCACCTCGTCGCGGAAGTACGGCATCTCATCCAGATAATTCACGAAGCTCACGGTGGTGCCGGCAAAGCCAGCCTTGCTAATTCGTTCCAGTTCGTTGGCAACGTGATCTGGATCGCCAACCAGCGGATAGATGCCGTGTCCGGCGGCGAATCGTCCGCGAAACAACTTGAAGGCTTCCGGCGGGAACGACTTGGCATGCAGCCCCTGCAGCTCCATCAAGCGGTCGACCGCCGGCCAGTCGGCGTACTTTTCCGAATAATAAGCGTGATAGTCCTCTGCTTCCTTGGTCGTCGGCCGGCATACGATGTAGCTCGTGGTGAACACGTCGATGTCGCGATCGTAGCGTTTGCGTGCGTTGCGCCGAATCTCATTGACGTCTTTCTCGCCCTGCTCGGGATCGATCATGACGGTGAACAGGAAGTCGGCATTGCGCGCGGCGAAATCTCGCCCTTCGGCAGAGGAGCCGGCATTCATCGTCGGCGGCGCCGAGCCATTGACGGGCTTCGGATCGCCGTAGACATTTTTGAGACGGAAATGATTTCCGTCCCAGTCGAACGGAGCGTCGCTGCCCCAGATTTTGCGGATAACGTCCAGCCATTCTTGACCGTACGCGTAACGATCGGTGTGCTGTTCGGGCAGCTGAATACCGAACATATCGTACTCTGGCTTGTTCCAGCCGCAGACAACATTGAGCCCAAACCGGCCGTTGCCGATGTGATCCATCGTGGAAAATTGTTTGGCCGCTACGATTGGGTGGGTGAAGGCCGTGTGGGCGGTGGCGAACACGGTGATGCGTTGGGTGGCGGCAAGCAAGCCGGATGCCCAAGCCATCGTCTCAAGCGTCGATCCGTGGAACTTGGTGTCGCCGCCGTAGCCGATCCAACGCGCGATTGGCAACATGAACTCGATGCCAGCCTGATCCGCCATGACTGCGCATTCGCGATTGTGCTGCCAGCTTGCGTCCCAGCGTTCGGGGACTTTCGTCACCGCCATGGCGCCGGAGCAGTTGGCGGCAAAAACGCCAAGTTTCAGTTTGTTGTCGTTGAACATTGAGATGCCGGAACGGCGGCTCATTTTAGTCACTCCTGTTTGCGTTGCTCGGGGATTCATCAATCTATTGGGGACTCGGCCGCTGTTCAGAGACCAAGTCGCTGCCGGCGAAGACCTGCGTGCCGTTCGCATTCGAATGCGCCGGATTGCCAGTCGTCACGCTTTTTCCGCTATGAAACGGCCAAGGCATTTCACGACCATTCGTAATGCCTTTCGGCCGGAACAAGATGATCAGCAACATGCCGAGCGCCACGACCACGTCCGCCAGCCCGGCCGGCGCCGATATGTGAAGATCGCCGATCTGAAACCCTATTTCGACGTGGCGAAGGAGCTCCGCCATCGTCGAGATGGCGATCGTCCCGAACACCGCGCCGGCCAGGCTGCCGGTTCCGCCAATGACCAAAATCGCGACGATATTGAACGTCAGATCCAGATAGAAAGTCTCGATGCGCACGACGCCCAGATAATGTCCGAGCAGAACGCCGGCGATGGCGCTGAAGAACGCGCTGATGACAAAGGCGATCATACGGTGACGATGGATGTTCGAGCCGACGGCACGTGCGGCCACCTCGTCTTCGCGAGTAGCGCGCAGGATCAAACCGGACCTCGTCTCTTGGTAAAAGAAGGCGGTCGCCATCGCCAACAGCGCCCACGCGAGACCGATCCAAACAGTCGTGTAGATCGGAAACCCCATGAGCGAATTCTGCCCGCCGGTCACGGAATCCCAATTGCCGATTCCAATGCGGGTGATCGAAAGCAACGCGAAGGTTGCGATGCTGGCGCCAATGCCGGAGAGTCGCATCAAAGGAATTCCGACAAGAAAGGCCAGGACCGCCGCAACGCAGCCCCCCGCGAGTGCGGCCGGGACGGCGCTCCATTGCGCGGATTTGATCAGTTCCGGCAAGCCCGGGAGAAACACCGCCTTGGCGGCGGGTCGCATGGTCAGAATGGCGGAAACATAAGCGCCAATCGCCATGAAACTCACGTTGCCAAATGAAACAAATCCAGAGTTGCCGACGAAAATGTAAAGGCCGACGACGGCGACGAGAGTGACGAACGCCTCGGCGACGCGCCGCTGACCCGTAATCGGCGCGACCGAGGCGATCATGGCGATGGCGATGACAACCAAAGCCAGCGACAGCAGCGGCCAAACCGCCCGTAGCAGGCGCAAGCCGGCGTTCGTCATACGCGCTGCCTCAGTCCGGGCGCCGGTATCAGCCCTTGTGGCCGCACCAACAGAATCACAACGACCAGCAGATAGACAAACAGCTCGCGAAATTCGCGTAGGCCCAGAGGCAGCACCGCCTGCAACAGGACGGTCGCGGCCCCTACGAGAAAACCGCCGACCGCGGCACCGGTCAGGCTACCGAGACCGCCGATAACCGTACCGACAAAGGCGATGGCGACGAGTTGCAGTCCCATGCGCGGCTCAAGAAAACCACTTTGCGAAACAAACAGAATACCGACGGCAGCCGCGAGAATTCCGCTAATGGCAAAGGCGAGAGAAATCACCAGATTGGCCCGAACGCCCAAAAGCTGCGCCATGCGAAAGTTTTCTGCGGCGGCGCGCATTTGCCGGCCGTATCTGGTTCGCTTGAGAAACCAGGACAACAATCCGAGAAGGACGATCGTAACGACAATCGTTACCACCTTTAGAAGCTGAAACCGGACCCCGCCAATGACGATTTGAGCTCCCAGCTGCGGAAGCACGTCGATGCCTTTGGTCTTGGAGCCGACGGTTAAAGCCAACGTTTTCTGAATGAAAAAACTCAAAGCGAACGATGCGATAAGAAGCGTCGTCGGGTCGGCGCCGCGCAGAGGGCGAAACACGACTCTTTCAGTGGCTAAAGCGATCGCGATCGCGACCACAACGCCACCGATGATCGCGACCGCCGTCGGCTCCGAATTCAAAAGCAAGAGCGTGTAACCGGTCAGCGTGAGGAGTTCGCTGTGCGCGAAATTGATCAGGCGCATAACGCCGAAGATCAGCCCGATCCCCAGCGCCGTCAGCGCGTAGAGACTGCCGACGCTGATCGCGTCAACCAAGTTTTGAATGACGTTTATGATCACGGTCACTCGAGCCTTCGGGTGGCGCGACTCCAAAATAGGCTGCGTCGAACTGCGGATTTTCAAGCAGCTGCTTGCTGGTGCCGCTGAGACGAATCGCGCCGGCGCTCAGGATGTGAGTGTAGTCGGCCGCTTCGAGAGCTCGCGTCGCGTTTTGCTCGACGACAAGAATGGTTGTTCCCCGGCTCCGCTGCTCAAGCAATATCCTGTAGACCTCATCGATAATGCCCGGAGCGAGACCCAACGATGGTTCGTCAAGTATCAACAGGGAGGGACGGCTTAATAGCGCTCGCGCGATAGCGAGCTGTTGCTGTTCGCCGCCGGAGAGACGCCCGGCCGGCTGCTGCCATCGTTTCCGCAATATGGGAAACCGGCCTGTCAGTGAGTCGATATCCGCGTCGATCTCGCGCGCATCGTTGCGAATGGTGGCTCCAAGCAGCAAATTTTCCTCGACCGTCATCGCCGAAAATATGTGACGTCCTTCGGGCACGAGCGAGATTCCACCTCGGAGAATGTCTTCAATGGAACGGCCGACGAGAGAGTGGCCGCGGTATTGAATTTGGCCCTGACGAGGCCGTACCAAGCCCGCAATCGTGCTCAACAGCGTCGACTTTCCAGCCCCGTTCGGGCCGACGACTGCGACGATTTCACCTTGATTGATGCGTACCGTGATCCCGCGCAAGGCCGTGATCGTGCCGTACGCAACGTGAAGGTCGCTGACCGCCAAAATTGGCCGGTCATCCTGCGGTGTCGGCGATTGGCGTCTTTGCATTTGGATCACGATGTCGTCTTGGTGCCAGTCGGTCACAGCGCGTGCGTGCCCAGATAAGCTCGACGGAAGGCCGGCGACGATTGAACCTCCGCCGGCGTTCCGGTTGCGATCGTGCGGCCGCCGTCGAGCACGTGCAGCCGATGGCACAGGTTCATGACCAATGCCATGTTGTGCTCGATCAAAAGCACCGCGCAAGAGAATGTCTCCTGGATGTGAGCGATCAAGTGCCGCAATTCGTCGGCTTCGGCGGCATTGAGGCCGGCAGCGGGCTCGTCGAGCAGCAGAAATTTTGGATTAAGAGCGAGCGCCCGCAGCAGACCAACGCGGCGTTCGTCTCCGTAGTTGAGCGACGTCGCGATGCGGCCGGCTTTTTCCAATAGGCCGCCCCATTTGAGCAATTCAGCAGCACGAGCGCGGGCGCTCGCTCGCGACATGCCAATATTGACGCAACTGACCTCGATATTTTCCGCTACCGTCATTCCTGGAAACAAGCGAACGGCCTGGAACGTGCGGGCGACGCCGGCCGTCGCGTAGTTATGCGAGTGTAAGCGGCGAGCGTTTTTACCGCCTATTTGCACTTGGCCGGAGGTGGGGCGTAGAAATCCGCTCAGCACGTTGACCAGCGTCGTTTTCCCGGCGCCGTTCGGCCCAATGAGACCCAGGATCTCGTTGGGCCGGAGCGAAACGCTAACGCTGTCGAGAGCGCTTAATCCACCAAACCTTACACTGACGTTCTCGGCCGAAAGCTCCATTCACATCCCCGTAGCCCCGGCTACGTTCGATGAAGCTCCTAGTGTGGTGGATTCGAAGTTCCTACGATCAGGCGGCTCGCTCGGATAGGAACTTCGAATCCAAAAACACGCTAGAAACATGAAATTGCTAGCCTCCCTTTGATTCCTACGTTCGCATCAGAGGTTCCGTGAAGACTTGCGAACCTCGGAATCGGGACACTAGTACTGAATGTCAGGCTGAGTCTTGATGGCGTAGCGCTCGACGAAGTGATACTTGCCGTCGGTCACTTCGAGGAACGCCATCGGCCTTGCCGCGCCACCCATATGGACGGTCGAGCTGAACGTGGTCGGCCCGATCGCGAGCGGTTCATTCTTGAACTTTTCCAGTTCGGCGGCGACGGCGGGGCCGTCCGTCGACTTGGCGCGTTCGGCGGCACGGGCGAACGCCTCTACTTCACTGTACCCACGAACGCCGTAGGACACGTCCGCGGGTTTCCCGTACTTCTTTGCGAAACGTTCAAAGAAGCCGGCCGTCTGTTTGTCGGGATCGCCACCAAAAAATGCGCCATACGAATTCACGACAAAGTCCGAGAGGTTGGGAGTCATGCCGAGCCAGTAGTCGCCGTCGAGTGGTTCGGCCGACAAAATCGGCTCGTTGACGCCCGCCGCGCGAAGCTGGCGAATGGCGCTGGCGCCTCCCGGCACGTACGAGCACAGATAGATCACGTCGGGCTTCTTCTGCAGCGCCAGGATGCGGGTGATCTGCGCGGCAATCGAAGGATCGGGGTTCAGGAACGTGTCCTGACCCAGCAGCGAATCCGGTCCGGCGATCTTCTTCCAACGCTCGGCAAATTCGGCGCAGGCCGACTTCGTGACATTGATCGTGTTGTCGAGCAGAACGTAGGCGGTCTTATAGCCCTTGCGGTCGTGGGCCCACTCGGCGTCCATGGCGCCCTGCACCCGGCTGGGCGTAGAAACGGAGAAGGCCATATTGCCGACGCCGGTCAAGCCGAATTTCGGATCGGAAGCTCCCGCAAAAACCACCACGCCTTTCGACTGTGCAACGAACGCGCCCGGCCCGCCGAAGTCAAAGTCGCTTGGCACCAGGACGAGTTTGGCGCCCCGCGAAATCAGGTCGATTGCGCCGTCCGCGCCCAGCGGCGGCTCGGATTTCATATCGTATTTTTCAATCTTGAGCTGACGGCCAAGGACACCACCCGCGGCGTTAATGTCGTCGACTGCAAGCTCGATGCCCTTCATCGTGCTGTCGTCGATCGGTTGAAACCAACCGCTGAAGGGCATGTCCATCCCGATGACGATCGGATCCGCGGCCTGAACAGACCATGTGGTTGAGCCGGCAACGAAGGCGGCAGCCGCCATCCCTGCAAGAAAGAGAGCCGCGTGCGCTTTTCTCATGACTCTTCTCCGTACCATGGTGTGTCAAACCGCTAAAGCTAAACACAACTGCTGGAACGTGTAAATCGAATAATATTCGTTTCTCACTTTCCGAGCGTTGATCCGCAGGTCAGTTGAGATTGCGGAGCGCGAAGTCGACACACCGCTCGCCGATCAACATGGACACGGCGTTAGTATTGCCGCTAACCAACTTTGGAATGATCGACGCATCGGCGACGCGCAGGCCCGACAATCCGTTGACCCGAAGCTGAGGGTCGACGACGGCGCGCGGATCCGAGCCCATCCGGCAGGTTCCGGATACGTGGCTGATCGGCCGTACGTATTTTCTCACAAAGTATTCCGGCTTCAACGCGTCGCTGGCGCCAGTGGAATCTGAATAGATTTCACTGCTCACTATTTTAGCAAACGATGGCGCCTTAATCATCTTTCGCGCGACCTCGATGCCGCGCACTAGCGTTTGCAGATCCTCATCGTCCTCGAGCGCTCCTCCGTCGAACGAGATTGCGTCGTCAGGATTGGGGCTTTCGACCGAAACCGATCCGCGCGATTTCGGCCTGAGAAGCGAAACACAGATGGAAACACCGTGACCGGGCGGAGCCGGCCACTCTCCGGATCCGAAGAGTGAAGGGATGAGATAAAGCTGCACGTCCGGCCGCCCGGTATTGGCGGTATCGACGAACGCTCCTGCCTCGCAGATGCTCGATGAGAGCAGGCCGCTGCGGAACATCACATATTGCAGGCCGTGCTTTAGGGCAGTCAGTCCTTTGTCCTGGCCGAGCAAGCTCATCGGCGCCTTGAGCCGGCAATGCAGCGGGACCTCGACATGGTTCTGAAAGTTTTTACCGACTTCGGGCGCGTCATGGGCGACCGAAATTCCCTTGGACTTCAACAGCTCGGCCGGACCTATCCCGGAAAGCTGCAATATCTTGGGGGAAACCAGGGCGCCGGCAGAGAGAATCACTTCGCGACCCGCAAGCAATTCGTGTGTCGCGCCGTCGCTGCCGCGGTACACAACCCCCGTTACCCGTGAGCCGTCAACCTTGAGTTTCAGGACCTTGGCGTTAGTGAGGATCTTGAGATTCGGCTTGCCTTTTTGCGACGCCAAATAAGTGGCCGCAGAGCTGCTGCGGCGGCCGCGATAGGCAGTGGCCTGGAAAAATCCGACCCCTTCCTGTTTTTCACCGTTGAAATCATGATTGAAAGGCAGCCCGATTTCTTGCCCAGCCTTCACAAAGGCAAGGCTGGTAGGAAGGCCGTGCCAGGCGTTGCCGATTTTCAGCGGACCATCGGTGCCGTGGTACGGCCCCGACAGCGTTTCGTTGCCTTCGGACCGCTTGAATAGCGGCAGCACGTCATCCCAGCCCCAGCCATCGCATCCGAGCGCCCGCCATTCTTCGTAATCTTCGCGCGAGCCGCGAATGTAGATCATTGCGTTGACGGAACTGCCACCACCCAAAGTATTCGCTTGCGGTACAAACAACGGCCGCGACTCCGCCCGAGACTGCGGCGTCGTCTGATACATGACGACGCGATCGGTGCTGAAAAGCCGGATAAATGCGCCAGGCATGTGGATGAACGATGTGTCGTCGTCACGGCCTGCCTCCAACAGCAAAACCTGACGGCCGGCCTCTGCGAGGCGGCCTGCAATCGTGCAACCGGCAGACCCTCCGCCGACCACGATAAATTCGTAGGGACTCCCCGAGTTCGATAGCGACATCGACTTCTCCATCCCCGACTTCGGCCAATATTGAACGGATCGTGAATGACAGCGACGTTTTCGTCAATACCGAACGTCGGTTGTTTTTCGGTTCCTGGAACCGAAGCGCCGCGACCTCGCCAATGCGATCAGGCGCGCGCGATCCGCCGGGGTACGGCACTGGAGGTGCCGCGAAGAAGCAGCTGGCAAAACGTTTCGACGGTCTCATCAGTGCAAGCCGCCCAAGGATTGAGATGATAATTCAACGAAAAGCCGTCAAAGGCCATGAATAGGGCATGGGCGATCAGTTTGCTGTCGGCGGCCGGGGCGCCCGCTGCCAAGAGCGCCCGCCTCAACATTCCGGCGATCTTGTCTTCGGCCCAGCGGATGATGTGAGATTCGTAACCCTCATCTCGCGAGCCGGCAGAAAGCGCTTGCATGATGTTCGTGGAAAATCCGTTGTTCATCGCCGGAATTTCGCGCCACAGCACCGTCAGAATGCGCGACATGCGGCGCTGCGGATTTGCAATCAGCTCCGTTTCTTCTTCCAGTTTATCGAGTTGTTCCCTCAGCCACGGCTCATAGATGGCGAAAAGCACCTCGAGCTTGGAGCGAAAATAAACGTAGAAATTCGCCGTTGAAACGCGCGCGCCAGCCGCGATGCGCGGCACCGTTGCGTCCACATATCCGCGCTTGGAAAACTCGCGGAAGGCGGATTGCATGATGGCAGCGCGAATCTGTGGCTTTTGGTGTTGAGCCATTGGCAATCCCGGCGCCCTTTCAGGGCTTGGTGTGGTTTGAACGCGCGTCTTTGCACTAACAGAAAGCGAATCTCGCTGGTGCTTTCTTTTGAAAAGAAACGACGGCAGGCCGCCTCATATGAGACTCCGATCTGGCGGCAAGCCCATCAGATGTCTACCGAATATGCGCGCGGCCAGATCATAATCCACATAATAGTGGCCAGAGGCCATGTGGATGTCACGCCAAAACCGTTGCGCCGGACTTTTAAGGTAGCCGGCGGTTCCCCCTGAAGCTTCATAAAGACGGTCAGTCGCCCGGACCGCAAGCTTCACCGCAAACGCCTGATTGCTGCGCCAATTGGCCATAACGTCGGGCGTCAGTTCCAAACTGCCGTTGGCGAATGCGACAAATTCATTCCAGTCTTTCTCCAGCAACAATGTCGCGGCCTGCAGTTCGTGTGCCGATTCGGCGAGCCGCATATAAGACGGCATGGCATCGATCGCTTTTTGACCGGTGATCGCGCTGATGCGGCCCTCCAAACGGTCCTTGTAAGCCTCGACCATGCCGTCGGCCGCTCCGAGCGCGACGACGGAAAAGCTCGCGCCAAAGATGGCCGAAAACGGAATTCGATAGAGCATGCCGGGATGGAGGCCGATCCCGGCCGACTTTCCCATGAACAACGCGCCCATGGATTCGACCCGATATTCGGGTACGAGCGCATTCTCGATCAGGATGTCCTTGCTTCCGCTGCCTTTGAGGCCCGAGCTGAACCACGTGTCGATGATCTGATAGTCCGCGCGCGGCAAGATCGCCAAACAGTGCTCGGGTTCGCCGGTCTGGGCATTCGCCAGGTGTCCGCCAAAGATGCCCCACTGGGCATGGTCGCAGCCGCTCGAAAACTGATAGCGCCCGGACACGCGAATGCCCTTCGGGGTCCGCTCGAATTTACCCACCGCCGCGACCGATGAACATGCAATGTTTTCCGGGCTCTTGCCCCAGATTTCGTCTTGCGCTTCCTTGCTAAAGGCAGCCACCACGTGCGAGTGGCCCATGAGCAGTTGCATGGCCCAGGCCGTCGACGGACAAACCGAAGCCAGCAGGCGCGCCGACCGATAAAGATCGACCGGATCCTCTTCTCCACCGCCGTATGAGCTTGGCACCATCGCGCGGAGATAGCCGATGTTGCGCAGCGCCTGCACATTCGCGTCAGGCACCTTGCGAATTTCCTCGCATTCCTCGGCGCGTGCGGCGATTTCCGGAAGTATGCCGCGCAGCCGTTCCACCATCGGGCGACGCGTATCGTGCAGCGTTGACGGGTGGCTCTTCTGTTGGACCTGCGCCATCGCTTGCACTCCCTAATGGAACCTGGTGCGCCGGCAAAAATTCCGCGAACGAGATAATGGCACAACGCTCTAGTGCGTCAATACCAAATAGTGTTTGTTATTCGAATGCGCCGATGACGGACTGGCGCGGCAAACGTTTATGCAATTACGAGCCGCCCGGCCGCACCAACGCGTAGCCCGCCTGTTTGGCATAATTTCCCATGATTGTTTCACGTTCGGCGCGGGGCATGACACGTTCGATATCGTCGAAGCCGTCGGGTGCCCGCTCTTCCACGACGTCAATGACGTTTTCCGGTCCGCCCGTGCGGTTTGCTGCCGCAATCGCATTCGTTGGCGGCAGCCGCTCCTGAACGTACGCGGCAAAACTGTCGTCCAGATTGCTCTGGGAACTCAGTTCGCGAGCGAGACAAGCCGCGTCGAGTATTGCTTGAGATCCACCGTTTCCGCCCATCGGATACATCGGATGAGCGGCATCGCCCAAAAGAATGGCTCTGTCGACCGACCATTTCTCGATCGGGTCCCGATCGCACATTGGATATTCCCAGAAAATGCCGGTCTTTGCGATCAGCCGGCGAACGTCGATTTGCGGCACCGTGAACTTGCCCAGAAACGGCTCCAAATCTTCGCGGCGTGCTGGTTGAGACCAATCTTCACGATGCGGCGGTTCGCTGCCCGGAGTTCCGACGCTGGCCTGCACCACCCAATTCGTCAGAAATGTTTTCGCCGTCGCTCCCGGGGCAATCGGATAGGCGACAAACTTGCACTTGCTGCCACCGGCGATCAGCACTGACGCACCGCCGAGAAATTCCGGCCACTCGACCGCTCCGCGCCACAGGATAAGACCACCCCAGCGAGGGCCGCCCTCGTTCGGATTGATGCGCCTTCGGACTGTCGAATGAATGCCGTCTGCGCCGATGAGAAGGTCTGCGGTTGCCGCCGCGATGGGCGATCCGTCGCGGTCGACAAAATGCGCTTCAACCCCATCCGGCGTTCGCGCGAATGACGCGAGCCGATGCCCGAGATGGACCGAGCCGTCGCGCAGGCGCTCCATGACTGCACGGTAAAGAAGCGACTGAAGTCGGCCGCGATGAACGAAGAATTGAGGCGTGTCGTGCCCGGCCGCGAGCCCCCGGGGCTCGTCCCAGACAGGTTGTCCCCGGCGGGTGAGATAATACAAATGCTCACTGCTGACGCCGGTGGTATGAAGCGAAGGCAGCAAATCGAGGTTGCCAAGCTCCCTCACGGCGTTCGTCTGCAGCGTGATGCCTACGCCAAGCTCCCGCAACTCCGGGACTTGTTCGTAAATCTCGCACTCAATCCCGTATTTGTTCAGGAAGAGCGCGCTGGTGAGGCCGCCAACGCCGGCCCCGACAATGATCGCCTTCATGAATCGGTTTGCCCCGCCTGAGCGCTCAGCCGGTCAAACGTGACTTGGACCGCAGCAAGCGCGTCTGGGTAAAGATGGTATCGTGATGTATCAGTGATGGTCTCGATATTCGCGGCGACTGTCTCGGCGGAAATGTTTGCAACGTCGGCGATGTCGATGCCGGTCGTTTCAATGGTTCGCGCCACGCAAAAATGACCGCCGCCTGCAATCAGCACCTCTCCATTGAGCCGGCATTCCTCGCTCGCAAGATAGCTGACGCCAGCGGAGACGTGCTCGGGCGCAATATGAACGGCGAGGCTTTTGGGGAAAAGATCGACAACCATCCTGGTAAAAGCAAACGGCGAAATGCAGTTGACGCGAATTCCGGCAGCCGGCGCATCGAGCTTGATGCCGTGCATCAGGCCCATAATGCCGCCTTTTGCCGCGCCGTACGCAACGGCATCGACCTGCCCGTAGAAGCCGACTTGGCTGGTTGTGAACACAATCCGTCCGTACCGGGCGCGGACCATGTGCGGCCATGCCGCCATGGTGACGTTGAACGTTCCGCCAAGATGAATATCGATGAGCGAATCGTAATCGGGGCGCCCGGTGTCGGCGAAGCGTAAAAATCGCTGGTTGCCGGCATTATTCACGACAATATCAATTTTGCCCCAGCGCTTGACGGTCTCTTCGACCGCCTCTTTGGCCTCATCGAGAACGGAAATGTCCGCGGCATTCGCGCTTGCTTGTCCTCCGGCTTGACGGATTTCCTCAACGACGGCTTGCGCTACGGCGGGATCGCGATCGGTCCCGGCAACGCTGCGAAAACCCGCATCGTTGACCACCACGCTCGCGCCCCGCCGTGCCAGATCGAGCGCATGGCTGCGTCCCATCCCCCGGCCTGCGCCCGTAACCAGAGCAACGCGGCTATCGAATCTAATCATGAATGGCCTTCGTTTTTCGACGGTGGACAGACCAGACCGACTTCAATTAATCTTGGTTCAATGTTCGTCGTCAACGGGCGTTGAAAATAACGCATCACGCCTGGTCTGGCTTGGCAACTGGATCGTTTCACGCACGCCCATTGCGGCGAATGAAGGCCAACAAAATTAAGGCCAACAGGAGAATGAAATGAAGCCGGCGGAGTCTACAAAACAATCCACAAAACAAGACGTCGTCATCATTCAACGGGACAGCACCGACATGGCTCGCCAGGGCATGCCGCAGTTCTTCGGTATCAGCGGCCATTCGAGCGGCGCCACCGGGATCTCGATGAACCTTACCGCGTTCGGGCCCGGCGGATCAGCCAAGGCGCACTATCACAAGGATTTCGAAACAGCGATTTATGGCGTAACCGGCCGCATCGCGCTTTTTTACGGAGAAAATCTCGAGCACGAGGTCCTGATAGAGCCCGGTATTTTCTGTTTTATTCCTCCGTGGGTACCCCACAAGGCGTTTAACCTCAGCTGCACGGAGACCGCGACTGCTTTATCGGCCCGCAACGATCCCAAGGAACAGGAGAACGTGGTCCTTACGCCCGAACTGGACGATGGCCGAACCGACGCGATCGTCGCCGAACGTTTCGCGGCGTCCGAAGCGTAAAGGCTCATCGGCCGGACCCGCGTGATCGGCCTGACCGGCGCGTAGGCTGCGACTTTTGGAGGACGGGAGATGGCAGGAAAAGACATCAGCAATCTGCAATTGGGCCCAATCGGCGATAGGGTAATGTATGAGAACGAGCTTATTCGGGTGTGGGACTTCGTCGTCGAGCCCGGCAAAAGCAAGGGCTGGCATCGGCACGAATTACCTTACGTCATCATCCCGATGACTGACGGCGACATCGAACTTGAATCGGCACTTACCGGCCAAATCGATCGGCCCGTCGGCAAGATCGGCGAGCCGATTTGGCGCGACGCCGGTGAAGTGCACGACCTGCGCAATGTGGGAAAAGTAACCTATCGCAATATCCTGGTGGAAATTAAGCCGCGCTGAGACGGCGGCCGCGGCGTCAAACACGCCGACGCGCCCTGATTTTTTAAATTTCGTCTGAGCACGACCCATTCATCAGCGTGCGCTGCCCCGAAGCGGAGAGGGTCTCCGCCCTCCCATTGATCGGACTCAAGAATTTAGCCACCGCCAGCGCCTACCCCACAAACAAAATCGACGATCGAACCAACCATCAGCTCTTTAAATCTTCCTAACCCCGCTTTATTCGAACCCAAATCCTTTTGTATAGTTCGCGCCGGTACGACCGGCAATGCGACAGCGCGGCCGACCCGACCAACCAAACTCTTGATTAACTAACGTTTTCAGCGCTTGCGCCCATACTCCCTACGTCGGCGCGACGGCGAATTTACGCGCCTTGTCGATCACTGCTGAACCGTCATCGCACCGGCCGACTGGCTGACGCGATTTGCCGGGAGATTTTGGCGACTATTGCTGATCATGCCCCAGCAGATCGACGAGCTTGTCGTAATGTTTTGCGACGAGATCGATATTGCCGTTGTTCTCGACCGGCGGCTCGGGAACTTTCAACGCCGCATTGAGATCGGCGAGAACTTGCTTCTTCTCGGCGGCCGACATTTTCTTGTCGGCCTCGACTTGTGCGATCTGTGACTTGATCACTGCATCGGAGCCGATATATTTTTTGGTAGCAGGGTCGAAGCCACCAAGCACTAAGCTGATGTTTTCGTCGACATCGGCGTATTCTTCGTAGCTGGCAAAACCATACTTTTTGGCGACGGCTTCGAGCTGCGCGATGATCTTCGGATCGGGTTTGGCATTTTGTGCCGGCACTTTTTCAAGGATCGCCTCAATATCTTTGTGCGCGGCAATGACGCCCTCGATCTGCTTGTCCGTCAGCGCTATTTGCTTCATGGGCGGTGGGGCGGCCTGGGGTGCCGCCATCTGATTCATCGGCGCCTGCTTGGCCTGCGCCAGAACACTGCCGTGGGATAGGATGGTTATCGCGGCGCTGAGGCAGGCGATGCTCAAGGCACCGGCGAGTGGACGAACGAATGCGCGCATGGGAACTCTCCTAGGGTTTAGAGCGTGTTTAACCTGAACCGGCCGCCGCCAACCATCGTCAAGCATCCGACGGTATGACCGTACTTCCCTCACGGCCATATTCCTTGGCTCGCGTTGCGGTCGAATGCGGTCCGAAAAACTCAAAGCAAGTATATTCCCTGCCACCCATAAAGTCTTCTGAGTCGCGCGCAACTTTTGCACTTGATGTCACACGTCCGTCAAACCTGAGCGTGAGTTCGCGTAGTAACGCTTCAAAACTAAAGCCAACCGCTAAGCCTATTGTGCCTTTCGCGCGTCGCGCTTGCCTGACGAGGACATGAGGCGTACCCTTGCCTTACTCGCGTTATCGCTTGGTTCCGGAACTGCCCGAAAGGTATGAGAGGAAACGATGTCGCACGCGAAAAAAAGCTCGAAGCGAACACCTCGGATGAAATCCGTACCGGTATGGGGGGCGGCCGGATTGTCTTTATCCTTAGCGGGAGGAGCCGCAGCGACCACGGGTGGTCCGGCTGGGGATATCCCGACGAACAAGACCGCACCGAACCATGAAATCACGCTCGGGGAAGAAGAAATCTCCGACGTCAGTCTGGCGACGTTTTATGTCTTCGACAAGGAAAACGCCGGAGCCTCCAAGTCGGGCGTCCAGCTCGCCTACAGAGGCTGCGGACGCTGCGGCGGCTGCGGTGGTTGCCGCTGCGGCGGCTGCGGTCGGGGTTGCGGTGGTTGCCGCTGCGGCGGCTGCGGCTGCTGGGGCGGGTGCGGCTGTGGCTGCTGTTTGTCCTGGGGCGGTTGCCGCATCTGCTAGGCGAGAGCGTTTCGCGGCTACGTTGACAGATGTAGGCCGTTGTGGCCGGGTTCGTTTCACCCGGCGGCGGGTTGCTCGCGGTAATCTACCGGCAGCCGGGTGGTGGCCGAGCAACACAGAAACACAAATGAGGAGGCGTCAGCGCAGGTTCGATGAGGCGCCGTCGCGGTCCAAAGCATATCAGCGGAAATGGTGATTCACACTGCCGGCAATAAGCGCAGAGGCAAGCGCGCTGCCGGCCTCACGACCGACGATCATGGGAACGATCTCACGCCAATGAATGGCGTTCCCCGTTTCGCGCCGAATTTCACGGTTTATGTGCTGCCATCGGATGTCGTGTGCCTCTATTCCGAGGATCGGAAGTTCTTTCTGCATGGCAAGCTTTATTGTGCGCTTGCATCCGCAATCGGAAAAGGCGGAAAGAGCGTTCGCGAACACATTCGCAGCCTCGCGCCAGATTTTCCACCGGACAAAATCCACGAGGCCCTCAAGCGGCTGGCGGATCGCCGCCACATCGTTTTCGAATCGCGCTCGTCCCTTGGTGAGGTGGCAGCTTACTGGGCGAGCCTGGGGCTACCCCTAGGGACCGCGCGAAAAAATCTTCGGAAATGTCGCGTGCGCATTCGATCGATCGACGTCCACGGTGCAGCCGAGCTTGGCGCCGCACTGAAGGGGTTGAGCGTTCGCGTCGTCAAAGGTCCCGCCGACCTGACCATCACGCTGGTGAGCGATTATCTTGACGACGAGCTCGCCGCATTGAACCGCCGGCATTTGGCGGATCACACGCGTTGGCTCCTTGTGCAACCCTCCGGCATTTTTCCCCTAGTGGGACCGGTGTTCGGTCCGGACGACAGCCCTTGTTGGCTGTGTCTTGCCGATCGGATGAAGCGCAATCGAGAGGTCAAAGCGCTTCTCGGCCGCGGCGAGGCACACTGTGTCGCCGTTTCGCCGTTGACCCGGCGCCCGCTCGGGCGCAGCGGCACCGAGCTTGCATCGGTTGAGATCGCAAAAGCGATCGCCACCGACTTTCGTACGGAATTGCGCGATCACATCGTCAGCCTGGACCTGTTGGGCTCGACCATCGTGAAACATTACGTTGCCACTCGTCCGCAATGCCCGGCCTGTGGCAGCAAGAAGTTGCGAGACCCGCGGCGCGCGCCGGCGCCGGTCGAGGTTGCCTCCGGCGGCAAGCTGGTCATGACGAGCGGTGGATACCGGACCGCCTCGTCGCAAGCCACAGTGGCCCGCTTCCGCAAGCACGTGAGCCCCCTGACCGGTGTGATCTCGCGGCTGGAGCGCATTGAGGCCAATTTGCCGCTGAACACCAACTATCGCGCCACGCACAATTTTTCGGCGCCGGCCCATACGGTTCACGAGCTCAGAGCCGGGCTGGGTGGCGGCAGCTTCGGCAAGGGCAGCACCGCCGAGCAGAGCGAAGCCAGCGCGCTCATGGAAGCGATTGAACGCTATTCCGGGATTTTTCAGGGTGACGAGATCAGAGTAAAACGACGGTTTATGGATTTCCACCAAGGCGAAGCCATCCTCCCCAACGACGTCTTGCTCTACAGCGACGCGCAACATCGACAACACAACACGCCATCTGACTCCGAGCACGGGCAGACAACCCCTGCCCCCTTCGATCCCTTGGCTGAGATCGAATGGTCGCCGCTCTGGTCGTTGCGTGAAAAACGTTTCAAGTACCTTCCGACTACGCTTCTTTATTTCTTCTACAAGGGTCCCGCCGCGTTCTTGGCGGATTCCAACGGCTGCGCCGCGGGCAATACGCTGGAGGAGGCAATCAACCAGGGTTTCCTGGAGCTGGTGGAACGTGATGCCTATGCGATCTGGTGGTACAATCGTCTACAACGGCCGGAAGTAGACCTCGCGCAATTCGACGAATCCTACATCCGCGATCTGCGAAAACAGCTTACGGAAACCGGACGCCGGCTTTGGGTGCTCGACATCACCAGCGATCTTGGCATTCCGACCTTCGTGGCGATCACCCACTGGATGAAAAACGGTCAGGAAAATATCGAATTCGGCTCCGGGGCGCATTTCGATGCGAGAATTGCGATGTTGCGAGCGCTCACCGAGCTGAACCAATTCCTGTCCATCGGCCTGATGGGAGGAGGCAGTGGCGAGAAATCGAGTCTGGACGGCGTCACGCCGCTGCGTTTGCGGGACTACCCGTATTTGACGCCGAATGAAGATTCGGCGGCTCGACCGTGCCTGGCTTCGAAGCGGGATCATGTCGACACGGGCGAACAGGTGGCCGCCTGCGTGCGCCTGGTCGGGCGAGAAGGTCTCGATTTTTTGGTGCTCGATCAGACCCGTCCCGATATCGACGCCCCGGTTGCTCGAGTGGTCGTTCCCGGATTGCGGCATTTCTACCGCCGCTTCGCACCGGGTCGCCTCTACGATGTTCCGGTAAGGCTCGGATGGCTTAACCGGCCACTCCACGAAAACGAGCTCAATCCGATCCATCCGCACACCTGAAGAGTATCTTGCGCGCTCACGCAAGCAAAAGAGGGCAGTTGGCTGTGCCGGCAACTATTTTCGCCCGGCTCGGTCCTCACGTTACTCTCGAGACGCATCTGGACGGAAGAATCGCTGCCTGTTTCGACGGCTATTCGGTCGGCTTGGGCAGGTTCAGCAGCGACGTGGCGGATCACACCCGCGGCCTGCGCCTGGGTGTGCCGCTCACCTCTTCGGCAGCGCGCGGCAGTCGCAAGATCGACAAAGACATTGAAACTCTGCTTCGACGATTGGCCGCGCGTGGGCTGTTGGAGTACTGCGTAAGGCCCTCAGGCGAAGGCAAGGACCTGGTCGTCATCGAACCCCAGCTTGCCGACTACTGGCCGCAAACGCCGAAGCTCGACGAAGCTGATATTCTTGCCTTGTCGCGGTTCGCGTATATGCGGCGGCGTGGCAGCGACATTGTTCTGGAATCACCGCGCTCCGGCGCGTTGTTCAAGATTTGCGATCCAAAGATTGCCACCACGCTCGCTCTATTCTCTGGCCCACAGCAGATCAAACAGCTTCGTCGGCACGACGGCTTTCCAGGGATCGCGCTTCTCGCGCTGCTGGTTGATTGCCAAATCCTTTTCAAGCCCGGCGCCGCAGGCGACGCCGGGCTGCGATCAGTCGAGGGTGACGACAGCCTCGTACTTTGGGATTTTCATGATCTCCTTTTTCATGCGCGCAGTACGGAAGGTCGACATGCTAACCCGCTGGGCGCGATTTATCCTTACGCGAATGCAGTTGATCCGCTGCCGGCCGTACGGCCGCGCTGGCCCGGAAAAAAAATCGATCTATGCGAATTGTCGGCAGCTGATCCTGCGGAGATCGCGCCGGTCGCACAGCTTTTGCGGCAGCGTCATTCGACAAGAAGCTTCGACGATCGGCGGCCCATCACGCTCGGCGAGCTTGCGCGGTTTCTCAACGGCAGCGCGCGCGTGCTCGCGACATCGACAAGCCGGAGTGACCTCGGCGATTCCGGTCCACTGACCGAATACGCCGTCAGGCCGTACCCCTCGGCAGGCGCGGAATACGAGCTTGAGCTCTATCTCACCGTCAACAGATGCGACGGGCTCGCCAAGGGATTTTATCATTACGATGCCGGCGGGCATGCGCTGGCATCGATCGAAGTAAAAGAGGATGAGCTCGAAGCGATGCTGGGGGGAGCCCAGTTTGCAATGGGGGCGTCCGCTCCGCCCCAGATTCTGATCACGCTTGCTGCGCGCTTTGGCCGCGTTTCTTGGAAGTATAGCTCGATCGCCTATGCGCTCATTCTGAAGGATGTCGGGGTGATATTTCAGACATTTTACCTAATGGCGACCGAGATGGGACTGGGCGGATGCGCAATCGGGATCGCCAATATCGATCTGTTCGCGAAAATGACGGGAATTGAATTCCACATCGAGGGCCCGGTCGGTCAATTTGCGATTGGTCGTGGCGCCGAAGTGGACCCCACTGCTTCGAGCGGCGAGTAAAGGCTTGGCGGCAGCGAACGCCGCACGCCGATTCAGTCGAGCGCGGCAACGCGCTCGAGAAATCCGGCGGCGTTGGAACTCCGCCTGCCTACCAGCGCGAAAATTGCGCCGTCGGGGTCCGTGCATTGCACAATCCAACTGCCGTCAGGCGCTTCAGTTGGGCCGTTGAGGATCTCCCCGCCACCGGACTTCACGCGGTCGGCCGCCGCGTCGATGTCGCCAACGTTGAAATAGAAAAGCCAGGTGGCGTCCGGCACCGTCGCCGGCTGCGTAACAATCGCGCCAGCCGTGTGCCCTCCGACAGAGAATAGCTGATAAGTGCCCCTGGCGCCGATGTCGGCAATTCCCTTCAGCCAGCCAAAAACTTCGCGGTAGAAAGACAAGGCCTGATCGCAGTCGGCGGTCAAGAGCTCATGCCAGCCGACGCGGCCCGGTGCCTTCGGCGAGGCAGGCAGCTCTTGGCGCGGCCTCAGCCACTGGATCAAAGCAAGCGTTGCCATTTGCGGGTCTGCAACGATCGAAAAGCGACTGATGCCGGGAATTTCAGTCGGCGGAACCGGCACCGTACCGCCAAGCCGCGTGATCCGGTCGACAGTGGCATCCACGTCGCTGACGCCGACATACCCGACCCAGCGCGGCCGCACACCCGCTTCCGTTGCGCCCTCGGGCAGGATCATGAGTCCGGCGACTGAGGTGTCTGCGGCAGTGAACAAGGTATACGCCATACCAGGCATCGAGACGTCCCGCGCGCCCCAGCGCACGACGCTGGTGTAGAAAGCCGTAGCGGCCGCCATGTCTGTCGTCATCAACTCGTACCAGACGAAACGGCCCTGGACATTGATCACGCCGGCTTCTCCTTATGTGCGCGTGTCGAGACGCGTCATCGCCAGCTTTGCCTCGGACCGCCGTACAACCTGGCCAGTCCCTTTCGAGCGGTTAAGACTGGGTACGGGCTGTGATCGAATCACTGGCGTACCGGAACGACGCAGGTGCGACCGCGGTACAACTGCATTGAACCCGTGGCATCGGAATCATTTGCCGCTCCGCGATATTGGCGGAAGAGAGTGGGAGTCGAACCCACCGAAGACCGGCTCGCGGCCTCCCCCGGATTTGAAGTCCGGACGCCCCACCGGGGACGAATCCCTTCCATTGTTCGATGATGCCTGCAGTCCCTCCGGCGGGCGGCGGAATAGGTCAAGTCGGTATTTGTTCATGCGCCGCAGGTCGCCGCGCCGCAACGTCACGCCGTGACGATCGAAAAATTCGAGAATCTGGATGGCGACCTTGCGGCCGTTGTCGAGCCGATCGCGGAATTCGGCGGCTGTAAGCTGCTTGTTTGAGGCCTGCGCCGCGAGATCGGCAGCTATGCCCACCATTTCCGCCACGGTCTCGCGCAGGAAGAAGTGATCATGAGCGATCTCGTCGACCTTGCCGAGACGGCCGAGCAGCTTGAAAAGCCGGCGGACAGTCGCCTCGCCTACGCCAATCGTGGCGCCGATGTCGCGGACACGCGGCGGGCGAAAGCGCTGTTCGCTGGTAAGCAACGGTTCCACGGCGCGCCACAGCGTTTCGTCGGCGGCGGTTAGATGTGCTTCGTGGCCCGGCAGCCGAACCCATGCGCCGTCGAGCGCCAATTGTTGGCGCCGCGCCATTGCCTGCAAGGCGCCAATGAAGGCGGGCGCCGGCAACCGCGGCTTGAGCTGCAGCCGCAGGCGTTCGAGTCCAACGCCGGGTAAATCGGGGTTTTCGGAATGAAAAGCGGCAAGTCTGTCGAGGATTCCGCGCTCGAGCTCGCTCCAGCGTTCGGGTGACAGCGCGACAACCGCGCGTTGGAGCGGGATCTGGACCAGCGCTAGTCTCTTCGCAACAGGCCCGACTTCGTCGACCCCGAGCGCACGGTCGCGCGCGAAGCCGGTCAGATCGACGTAGCCCGGGGCGCATTCCAATAGTGCAGCAAGCGCGCGATCAGGCTGCTCGATCGCGTAGGCATCGAGCTGTGCCAAGCGCTCGGGCGTCCGCCGCTTGCGCGCGGGAGCGCGCAGATCGAGAAACCGGCCGCCGCCGATCGTGCGCTGCGCCGAGGTATCGCGCACGACGAAGCGGTCGCCTGCGGCGGCAGCGATCGGCCGTTCAAGCACAAGCTGGACAAACGCTTGGCCGCCCGGTGCCGTCGGCTCGTCGTTTAGAAGGACCACTCTCGCGCCGACTTCGGCCGCCGCATGGTGCAAACGAACCGGCGTCCACTGCGTGATCGGCTTGCGCTCGGAGGTCAGCACGCGCAGGCGCGCATCGATCCGATCGGTCGGGGCGTGCAGTTCAGGATCGAGCACCACGTCGCCGCGTTGGATGAGATCTTTGGCGATACCGTCACCGGCAAGATTGAGCGCACATCGTTCGCCGGCCTGTCCGCGCTCCGTTGCACGATTTTGCGCATGGATGGAGCGAACGCGCGCGGATAGGCCGGACGGACTAACGACCACGCGATCGCCGACGGTAACCGCGCCCGACAGAACGGTACCGGTGACCACGGTACCGATGCCGGACAGTGAGAAAGAGCGATCGACCGCAAGCCGAAAGCGCCCGGTGGTTGCGCGTCGCGGTGCCATTTGCGCGTTCGCGAATAGCAGCGCGCGAAGCTCGTCGACTCCTTCCCCGGTGACGCTGGAGACCGGAATGATATGTGCGCCGGCTAGAGCATTTCCTTCAAGTGCCTGAGCGATCTGGATGGTAACCCCTTCACGCTGCCCGGGCGGAACGAGATCCGCTTTGCTTAGCGCGACGACGCCCCGCTCAACACCAAGCAGGTCTACGATGGCAAGGTGCTCGCGCGTCTGCGGCATCACGCCGTCGTCGGCCGCGACCACCAGGAGGACGAAATCGATGCCGCCGGCAGCGGCCAGCATGTTGTGGACGAATTTCTCATGGCCGGGCACATCGACGAAGCCCAGCACCCCGCAGTTCGGTGCCGGGAAGTAGGCAAAACCGAGATCGATGGTGATGCCGCGCGCTTTCTCTTCCTTGAGGCGGTCGGTATCGACTCCGGTAAGCGCCCGCACCAGCGCAGTCTTGCCGTGATCGATGTGGCCTGCCGTGCCTATGATCATAGGGCAGCGTCCGGCGTGGGCGACGCCGCGCGGCGTTCCGCCTCGCTTATCTGGTCCGCCGACAGCGCGCTGCGGGCGTTCTTGAGAAACCGCGCGGCAAGCGCACTGCCACCGGCGCTCCCGCGCAGCAACCACGCCAGGGCGGCGATGCCATCGCGCGGCACGCCTGTTCCCAAGAGGTATGCGGCGCCGAGCATCGCCTGACCATCGGCGTCGCCACCCGCAGCGCCTTTCGCCCACCACGTCGCCGCTGTCGCGGGATCGCGATCGACCCCGAGCGCGTTGTGATAAATCATACCGAGCCGCGTCATGGCCGCGGCGATGTTTTGCTCCGTGGCGGCAAGCGCCCAACGCCGGGCCTCGACGGCGTCGAACGGAATACTTTCGCCTTCGAGCAACATCCAGCTCAGCATGTCCTGCGCCGGCCCATCGCCGGCCTCGGCCGCCGCACGGTAGAGATCGGCGGCGCGCCGTTGATCCTGTTCGATGCCGCCGCCTTTGAAATACAGTGCCGCCAAGTTTCGCTGACCGGTCGAGTCGCCCGCTTCTGCCGCGAGCGTGAGCCAGCGCAACGCCAATTGCTGATCCGTCTCGACACCGAGCCCCTCGGCGAAGCACGCACCGACATTGTTTTGCGCCCGCGCGACGCCGGCGTGCGCGAGCGGGCCCCAGATTGCGAGTGCTGCCGGGTAATCGCCGCGTCCGGCCGCGTCATAAGCTTCGGCCATCAGGGCGGCGACATCCTGCTCGCCCTCCAAATGCCGGTCTTTCGTCACACCGTCAGCCTGGCCCACGCTCGCCGCCGAGATCGAGCGTAGCGATGTTCGCCGTAAACGCCGCCTCGTCCTCGAGGCAGCGCAAATCGAGGATTTGCGCGCCGTTCTCGACGCGTCCGATGACCGGAACGGGAAGACGCCGCAACGCGCCGACGAGACGATCGAGCGCACGACCGGAGCCGCGCTTCCCGCCGCGCGGCCGAATCGCGAGGCCGGCGCTCGGCGCGGTTTCGACGGGCAACGCGCCGGAGCCGATCTGGCTTGCGCAGGCAACGACCTCGACGGCGAAAGCGTCGCCGAGCCGAGCCGCGACGACTGGCGCAAGCAGCTCCGCGATTGCCTTGATCGCCGCTTGCGGCCGCGCCAACAGTCGGATCGTCGGCACGCGTTCGGCAAGCCGGCCGGGATCGCGGTAGAGGCGCAATGTTGCTTCCAATGCGGCTAGCCTGATCTTGTCGACCCGCAGGGCCCGTTTCATCGGATTGCGGTTGATCCGCCCGATCAGTGCCTTGCGGCCGACGATGAAGCCGGCCTGCGGCCCTCCCAAGAGCTTGTCGCCCGAAAAGGTGACAAGGTCCGCGCCCTCGGCGAGGGCTTCAGCGACCGTCGGCTCATGCCCCAGCCCCCAGCGGGACAAATCGACCAGTGTGCCGGAGCCGAGATCATTGACGAGCGGCACGCCGCGTTCGCGCGTCGCTGCGGCCAGTTCGCGTGCGCCAACCTCTTTGGTGAAACCCTCGATGCGATAATTCGAGGTGTGGACCTTGAGCACGAGCCCGGTCTTGGCGCCGAGCGCCTCGACGTAGTCCCGCAGGTGCGTGCGATTGGTGGTGCCGATTTCTTTAAGCCTCGCCCCGGCACGGGCCATGATCTCCGGCATCCGGAACGCACCGCCGATCTCGATCAGTTCGCCGCGCGATACGATCGCTTCGCGGCCCCTGGCGAGCGTGTTGAGCACCAACAGGACGGCGGCGGCATTGTTGTTGACGACGGTTGCGTCCTCGGCGCCCGTAAGTTCGCACAGAAGCCCGCGAACGTGATCATCGCGTTCGCCGCGCTTGCCGGACGTGACATCGAATTCCAACGCGACTGCGGAGCGCATAGCTTCAACCGCGGCCTCGACCGCCGCATCGGCCAGAAGCGCGCGACCGAGATTGGTGTGCAGCACCGTGCCGGTGAGATTGAAGACAGGCCGCAAGCTTGAACGTGCGGTTAGCGCCAGCTGCGCAAGCGCCGCGTTCGCCAGCGCATCGCGCTCGCTCGGTGGAGCCTTGCCGGCGCGCAACGCGGCGCGCGCAGCGTCGAGCGCATGGCGCACCGCCGTTACCACAGCCGGCCGTCCGAACCGTTCGATCGCAAGCGCGCCGGCATCGGCCCGCAGCACCTCGTCGACCGAGGGCAACGCGCGCAAGGGAAGATCGGGCCCGGCGTTCATTGCGCTTTCTCAATAACCGAGGAGGAACGGATTGACGGCGCCGCGCCGGAACCCTGAATCCCGCAGCAGAAGATCAAGCGCCAGCGACGCCGCATCGTCGGCGACCGGATCGACCGATGGAGCACTGTGCTGTTGGAGGACCTTGAGATAGCCGCGGCACGATTCGCAGGTTTCGGCCTTGACCGCGCCCGATCCGCCCGCGATCTCCCGGTAGCTAATGCCCTCGGTAGCGCCGCAAAGCACGCATTTGATGCGCGGATAATTCCACAGCGTGGCGCACAGCGAGCAAGCGCAAAACCGTGTGTTCAACGCGCCGCTCCAGCCGACCACCATGCTCGCCACCGGCGGCCCCCCGCAGACCGGACAGATCCCCTGACCGACCGGCACCAAGACTTGGGCGTCGAGTTGCGTGGCGAGGCGGGCGAAGTGGACTTGCAGTGCGGCGGCAACAAAAACGCGTTCGGCCAAGGCTTCGATCGGAATGGCGTTTGCAAGCACCGCGCCGATCATTTCCGCTGCGCCGGCAGCATCGGCGGTCTGCACGCGCTTGAGCGCGGCGCGGGCTTCGTCCGGCATGGATATCTCGTCTGCCAGCGTCAGCAACCGCGTCCAGATAGCGTCCAGCGCCTCATCGCGCCTGAAACGCGTGCGATCGAGCGGCGGCATCTTGAATTGGCGTGCCCGCGCAATCGCATCGGCGGGCGGAATTTCTGCAGCGGGAAGCCCGGGTTGGAGGCGGTGCTGCGCGGCGCAGACATCGGCGAGAAACAACAGATAGGAACGCAGCTCATGCCCGTCCGCGAGTGTGCGCAGCCGCGCGGCACGGCGGTCGAACAGCGTCGCCGGATCGGGTAATCGTGCAAACGGCGGCTTTGCGACGTCCCCGATTGCAATCGGGTCGAACTGGGTCGGGCCGACCTGTGACATACTCAAACCTCACGAACCCAACGGGCCACGTGAAACGCCGCACGCTCGCCGTCAGCTCCCGGTAGCGCGATCGCTGACTTTGCCGGTGACCAATTCCTTAAACCATTTGCGATGATGCTTCCACGCCCAACCGCCGGTCACTTGCCCGCGCGTCATGGCGGCGAACGTGCCGCGCAACCAGATTGCGGCGTACACGTGCACGATCCAGACGCAGATGATCGTTACCGCGGCGAGCGAGTGGACAAGGACGGCCCACCGCTTCTGCTCGATGCTGGTCAGCGGATAGAAATATTGGTCCCAGATGACGATCCCTGTGCAGATCAGGATGATGATCAAAATCGACATCGACCAGAACACCACCTTCTGGCCGGCGTTGTATTTGCCGACTTCGGGAAGTTTGTCTTCTTCGTTTGTCAGCACGTAACGCAGCCGCGCCAGCCACGTTCCATCTTCGGCCCGCCACAAATTCGCTTTCCAGAAGCGTAGAAACAATCCGGCGAAGCTGAAAAACAGCACGACGCCGATCCAGGGATGAATCGCACGGGTCCATTCCCCGCCGCCGAACAGTGCCGTGAGGAAGAAGAACGTCGGATAAAACAGCGCCAGCCCCGAGATCGCCAGCAACACCAGGCAAGTCGCCGTGATCCAATGGTTGACGCGCGCGCCCGGTGTATAGCGGTCGACTCGGACCGGATCACCCGGGTGGACGGCGTCGCCTTGTTCGACGTCGTAAGCGGTCATGATCGACGACCTCCTACGAGTCGCTCGGCGTCTTCCTCATCCCGGGGTTTTACTGTGTTCGGACCGGAAACCAGATAATGCAGGACGCCGACCGCCGCGAAGGCGCCCATCGCCGCCATGCCGGCATATTTCGTCAACCCTTTCCAGAATACGACGATTGGACTGATCCGCGGATCTTTCGGCAGCTCCGCGTAGATTTCCGGCTTGTCGGCGTGTTGCAGGACATACATCACATGGGTGCCACCAACCCCGGGCGGATCGTAGAGGCCGGCATTCTTGTAGCCGCGCGACTGCAAATCCTTGATGCGGTCGGTGGCGTGCTGCTTCATTTCTTCCTTGGTGCCGAAGACGATGGCGTGGGTCGGACAAGTCCGGGCGCAGGCCGGTCCCTGGCCGACGGCGACGCGATCCGAGCAGAGTGTGCATTTGTAAGCTTTGTGGTCGACTTGTGAGATGCGGGGAATGTCGAACGGACATCCTTTGATGCAGTAGCCGCATCCAATGCACTTTTCGTGGTCGAAATCGACAATGCCATTGGAATACTGAACGATCGCGCCGGGGGAAGGGCAGGCCTTAAGGCAACCCGGATCCTCGCAGTGCATGCAGCCGTCCTTGCGGATCAGCCATTCCAGGTTCTGCGTCTCCGGATTGACCCATTCGGTGAAGCGCATGACCGTGAACGATTCCGGAGTGAGATCGACCGGATTGTCGTAGACCCCGTAGTTGAAACCAATCCGTTCGGTCCGGTCGTTCCACTCCAGGCAGGCGACTTGGCAGGCCTTGCAGCCAATGCACTTCGACACGTCGATCAGCTTGGCCATTTCTGTCAGCTTGCGCGCCGGCGGCGGCACGCTGGAGGCTGAGCGGCGAACGAGATCGGCCTCGCCGAACATCGGCTTGACGTCTGTGTTCGGTGCGGGCGGCAGTTCGAATTCGAAAGCCATCGCTTCCTCCCTGCCGCTCAGAAGTCGCGCCGCGAGCGGTCACCAAGGGTGTCCGCAATCAAGGATTCGAAATTGCCCCGCCTTGCGTCGACGCCCTCGCTCAACGAGACAACGTTCGGTCCGGCGATCGGCCTGATATCGACGAGGAAAGCTTTGAATTCAGGAGTCTCGTAATTGGCATCGCCGACATAGGGCGTCAGCGAGTTCGGGCCGAACCCCTCTTTGGTTTCGCCGATAAAGCCCCAATGCAACGGAATGCCGACGATGTGGACTGTCTTGCCGTCGCAGATCAAAGGCTTGATGCGCTTCGTGACGACGGCCTTGGCCTTCACCGCGCCGCGCTTCGACCAGACTTCGACCCAGTGACCGGACTTGATGCCTTTCTCCTCGGCCAACTGCTCGGAAATCTCGACAAAGAACTCCGGCTGCATCACGGCGTTGAAGCGGACATGCTTGGTCCAGAAGTGGAAATGCTCGGTCAGCCGGTAGGACGTCGCCGCATAGGGAAATTCCTTGGCGTCGCCGAACTGTTTCCAGTCGTAGGCGAAAACGCGCGCCACGGGGTTGCCTCGGATTTTCGAGGCAATGACGTTGACGATCGGGGACTCGAACGGTTCGTAGTGCACCGGGAAGGGCCCGTCGCGCATCAGAGCGCGCACAAATAGCCGCGCCGTGCCCTCCTGATTCATGATGAACGGCCCTACCACACCCGGTTTGGCGTCCGGCGTGATATCGGGAACGTCGTATCCGGTCCACTTGCTGCCGTCCCACCACAGCAGTTTCCGACTCGGATCCCACGGATTGCCATCGACGTCGGCCGACGCCCGATTGTAGATGATGCGCCGGTTGACCGGCCACGCCCACGCCCAGTTCGGAAAGACGCCGGCATTGTCCGGATCGGTGTTGTCGCGGCGAGCCATGTTGTTGCCGGCCTCGTTGAAGCACCCGGAGTAAATCCAGCAGCCACAGGACGTCTTGCCGTCATCGCGTAGCACCGCGAAGCTGACGAGCTGCTTGCCCTTGGCGATCACCACTTTGGTCGGATCGCTTGGATCGGTAATGTCGTCGGTCGCGTAGCCGTTGAGCTCTTTGGCGAGCTCCTCTGGGGTAGGCTCGCCCGGATCCTTGTAGCGCCAATCGAGATTGAGGATCGGCTCCGGAACGGCGCCGCCCTCTTTCTGGTAGAGCGCGCGCAAGCGCAGAAAAATCTGCGCCATGATGAAGTTGTCTTGATGGGCCTCGCCGGGCGGCGTGGCCCCTGCCCAATGCCATTGCAGCCAGCGCCCGGAATTCGTCAGCGATCCGGTTTCCTCGGCAAAACATGTCGTCGGCAGTTCGATGACCTCGGTTTGGATGCTCCCCGGATCGACGGCGTTGTGCTCGCCATGGTTCTCCCAGAACCGCGCCGTCTCGGTCTGCAACGGGTCCATCACGATCAGGAACTTGAGCTTCGACAGCGATTCGGTGATCTTCGCCCGGTTGGGAAACGACAGCAGCGGATTGAAGCCCTGGCAGATGTAGCCGTTCACCTTGCCTTCGTGCATCAGCTCGAAGATGCGTAAGACGTCGTAGTTCGGCACATCGAGTTTGGGCAGCCAGTCGTAGCCGAAATTGTTTTCGGCGGTCGCGGCGTCGCCGTACATCGCTTTGAGAAAGCTGACGAAGAACTTCTTGGTATTTTGGTAATAGCTGATCTGACCCGGGCGCAACGGTTTAAAGCCGCGCGTCGACATGTAGGAATCGAACGTCGTTTCATGGTCGACCGGCAGCGCCAAATAACCGGGGATCGCGTTCGACAACAGCCCGATATCGGTCAGCCCCTGGATGTTGGAATGACCGCGCAACGCGTTCATGCCGCCGCCGCGCACGCCGATGTTACCGAGGATGAGCTGCAACATCGCCATGCCGCGGATATTCTGCGAACCTGACGAATGCTGAGTCCAGCCCAGCGCGTACATCGACGTCATCGTCTTCGTGGGCGATGACGTCTCGCCGATCATCTCGCAAACCTTGAGATACTTGTCTTTCGGCGTTCCGCAGATGCGCTCCACCAGTTCCGGCGTGTACATCGAAACGTGGTCTTTGAGGAGCTGCCAGACGCACCGTGGATTCTCGAGCGTGTCATCGGAAATGACGTATCCGTCCGGACCGAGCTCGTAATCCCACGTCGAACGATCGTAGTCGCGCTTGGCTTCTTCGTAGCCGGTGAACAGGCCGTCGGCATAACCGAAGCCTTCTTTCACCAGATAGGGAGCGTTGGTGAATGCCTTCACATATTCCCACTGCACCTTGTTGTTTTGGATGCAGTAGTTGATGACGCCCATCAGGAAGGCGATATCGCTGCCCTGGCGGATCGGCGCATAGAAATCGGACACCGCCGCCGAACGCGTAAAGCGGGGGTCGACCACGATCAGCTTGGCGCCGCGATTGGCCTTCGCCTCAGTGACCCATTTGAAGCCGCACGGATGCGCTTCGGCGGCATTGCCGCCCATGATGATAGCAAGGTCGGTATTCTGGATGTCGGTCCAGGAATTCGTCATCGCGCCGCGGCCGTAAGTTGGGGCCAAACTGGCCACCGTGGGGCCGTGTCAAACGCGTGCTTGATTATCGAATGCCAGGAGCCCGACGCTGCGCGCGACCTTGTAGGTCGCCCACGCGGTTTCATTGCTGGTCGCCGAGGCGGCCAGCATTCCGGTTGAGATCCACCGGTTGACTGTTTGCCCGCTGGCATTCTTGGCGATGAAATTCTTGTCGCGGTCGTCCTTCATCAGCCGGGCGACGCGGCCGAGTGCGACGTCCCAGGAGACGCGCTCGAACTTATCGGAGCCGGGCTTGCGGATTTGAGGATAGAGCGTGCGCGTCTTCGAGTGCACGAACTCAAGCAGCGCCGCACCCTTTGGGCACAGCGTGCCGCGATTGGTCGGGTGATCCGGATCGCCTTCGATGTGAATGATCTCGGCCGTCTCACCCTTGGCGAGATTGCCTTTTGAGTACATGATGATGCCGCAGCCCACTGCGCAATAGGTACAGGTGTTGCGGGTTTCGGTGGTACCGGCAAGTTTCCAAGCGCGGATCGAGCTCGCATAGGCCGATTCCACGTCACCGAAACCAAGCGCGCCGAGCGTTGTGCCCGCAAGACTCGCGCCCGCGCCGAGCACGAAGTGGCGCCGCGAGATATCGATGTTCATGGGACGGTCCTCCTGAGCCTATTCGCCTTCGCTGGGGGCGCTCTTCGGACAGTGCTCGCCAGCCTGCCCGATCAAGGAAATTCCGTAATGTTTAAAAGCTATTCGGGCGTCGCGTCAAAGTCAATTCCTCGCAGCAAGAACCGGGTTCTCGGAGCACAAACATTTGACCGACGACGCGGGGAACGTTGCGCTTTTGCGCGTTCGGAAGGGCATTTCGGATGGACGGAAACGCCCAATTTTTATTGATCGGCAATGTATTGACTAAGGCCCGTCTTCGGCCACAGATTCGTGCATGTTCGCGCCTACCGCTCCCGAGGTTCGGGGCTTGTCGCTCATGTCAATTGCGTCAGCGCTCGTGTGTGCGCTGGGTCTCGTTTCCAACGCGATATCGCAACCGCTCGAAATCGCAGCCGTCGCCGAATTGCAGCCTTGGACCGAGGGTCTGCAGCCTTCGTTTATTTTGCCAAGCACAAGTGGTGCCGATGTCGCGCTTGATTCTATGCGCGGCCGGATCGTGCTGGTGCACTTCTTTGCCACATGGTGCGAGCCGTGGCGTGAGGAACTGCCGGCCCTGAATCGTTTTGCGGCCCGCGCGAATGGCGCTGTGAAGATTCTGGCTATTTCAGTTGCCGAAGTCGACCCCAGCGTCCGCCGCTTCGTCCAGGCGATGCCGATCAATTATCCCGTTCTGCTCGACCGCGACCGCGCGGTGGCAAGGTCGTGGAAGGTCGCCACGTTGCCCACAACTTTTGTGCTCGACGCCGATCAGCGACCACGACTCTTCGTGGAAGCCGAGTTTGCCTGGGACGGTATCGATCTGGGCAAGTTCTCTGAAATGCTCACATGGACGCCATCGGAGCGCGCAATAGCCGAAATTCCAGGCAACCGCTCACACCGCGGAGGGATGACATGCATTTCGACAGACGCGACCTGCTAAAGACCGGCGCAGCTTTTTCATTGGCCGCGGCACTGTCGCGGCTGGCCGCGGCGGAAGCCGCCTTCGCGCCGCGTCCGGGCCATTGGCGAAATTTCGAGATTACGACGAGACTTGAGATCACCCGGGTGGAAGGCAAGACCCAAGCGTGGATTCCGTTGCCGTCAGTAAACGAGAAGGACTGGTTCAAATCGGAAGGCAGCCGGTGGACCACTAATGGTGATGCCACGCAGACGCGCGATCCCCATTACGGCGCCGAAATGCTGCATGTCGAATGGGACGCAAGCGAACGAGCGCCGGTGGTCGAAGTGACCAACAAAATTTCTACCCAAGACCGCGCGGTCGATCTTTCGATACCGGGTAAGGCGCCGATCGAGCTCAGTATCGCCGAGCACAAGTTCAATACCGAAGGCACCGAACTCATTCCGGTCGACGGCATCGTCAAGCGGACGTCCGACCGGATCATCGCCACCGCGGCCGCCGAGACCGACGTCGAGAAAGTCCACGCCATCTACGAGTGGATCGTCGAGAACACCTTCCGCGACCCAAATGTGCGCGGCTGCGGCATAGGCGACATTGCATCGATGCTCGCGACCGGGAACCTCGGCGGCAAATGCGCCGATCTCAACGCACTCTTTGTCGGCATGGTGCGGGCCGCGGACATTCCCGCCCGTGACGTTTACGGCATACGCGTGGCACGGTCGAATTTCGGCTACAAGGCGCTCGGTGCCAATTCAGAAACGATCACCAAGGCTCAGCATTGCCGGGCCGAGGTCTTTCTTTCTGGCTATGGCTGGGCGCCGACTGACCCCGCCGACGTGCGTAAGGTCGTGCTTGAGGAACCGCCCGGAAATCTGGCCATCGACGATAAAGTTGAGGCGGCGCGCAAGACGCTGTTCGGCGCCTGGGAGGGCAATTGGCTAGCCTACAACACGGCACACGATGTCGCGCTGCCGGGTTCGAAAGGTCCGAAAATCGGCTTCCTGATGTATCCGCAAGCCGAGTCCGGAAACATACGGTTCGATTGTCTCGATGCTGATGCGTTCAAGTACACCATCAAGTCGAAGGAGCTCACTTCGGCGTAACGACGGACGCTAGCGCGCGCCGATCTAACAATCCCGGGAACAGCTCATGAATGTGCCGATCTTTCGCCTGACCAGTCTCGCCCATGGCGGCGGCTGCGGCTGCAAGCTGGCGCCTTCGGTATTGAAAGAGCTTCTCGCCGACCAGCCGTCGGCCCGGCCCTATCGCCAGCTCTTGGTCGGTACCGAGACCGGCGATGACGCGGCGGTGTGGCAACTCGACGATGAAACGTGCGTGATAGCGACGACGGATTTTTTCATGCCGATGGTCGACGACCCGTTCGATTTCGGCCGCATCGCTGCGACCAATGCCATCTCCGACATCTATGCCATGGGGGGCAAGCCGATCATGGCGCTGGCCATCCTTGGCATGCCAGTCGACAAAGTAGCGCCGGAAATGGTGCGGGAAATTTTAAAAGGTGGCTCTCAGGTCTGCGCAACCGCGGGAATCCCGGTCGCCGGCGGTCACTCCATCGACTCGCCTGAGCCAATCTATGGTCTCGCCGTCATCGGTATCGGCCGGCCGCAGGATATCCGCCGCAATACAGATGCCAAGCCCGGCGATCTCCTGATCCTTACAAAAGCTTTGGGTGTCGGCATCTATTCGGCTGCCTTCAAGCAAGCAGTATTATCGCCTGCGGCTTACGCGGAAATGGTGGAGTCGATGACGCTGCTGAACCGGATCGGAGCGCAGTTAGCAAAGGATCCAAATGTGCATGGCATCACCGACGTGACCGGCTTCGGTCTGCTGGGACATGCGCTCGCCATGGCGCGCGGCTCAAATCTGGCTCTGACCGTGCGCTTCGACGATCTCCCTTTCCTGATAGAGGCCGAAAGCCTCGCGCGGCAAGGCTACATAACCGGCGCTTCAAAGCGGAACTGGGCAAGCTATTCGCCGAGTGTAACACTGCCGCCGGACTTTCCCGAATGGCGGCGACATTTGCTTACCGATCCTCAAACGTCGGGAGGACTCTTGATTGCCTGCGATCCCAGTCGGGCTGCTGGGGTGACGCAGACAATCGCTGAGGCAGGCTATCCGCACGCCAGCATCGTTGGATTTGTAGATCGCGGGCCGCCATCGCTCACGATCAGTATGTGAGCGTTTCGCAGCAGGAACCGCAACCGAACGGTCCCGCGTACAGTCTCTTTCTGGAGGATGCTGTCGAAAAAGGCTTGAGATTGGTGACGAACAGTGATTCCGTTTTTCCGACGCGATGAGGTCGGAGGCAAGTCATGATGGGTCGAGGGAGCGGCGATCAAGCGAGCCTGTTTT
>Ga0181531_10000138_pt1 | contig 56173 bp, 50 predicted proteins | sample PEATcosm2014_Bin_38_FD_119743 | JGI IMG/M metagenome (GOLD analysis project Ga0181531, IMG submission 119743) | Peatland microbial communities from MTU Mesocosm Facility, Houghton, MI, USA - PEATcosm2014_Bin11_10_metaG | ecosystem: Environmental > Terrestrial > Soil > Wetlands > Peat | place... | reverse complement strand
TCCACGCGCCTTAACTCTTCCTTGCTCATCTCTGTCCGCCTCACTCTGACCTCCCTCAGGAGGTCCTATTAAGGGGACATTTCTATCGAGGACAAAAGGGGACACTATCATCGAGGTACAACAGCGAAACGTTTTGATTTGGACGTTGCAGGGTCTGCTGCGGGCTTCACTAGTGGTCAGTTTGCGGTTAGCGCTGCCAGCTAAGCGCTAGTTTTTCCGAGATTGAGTATGATGGGCGTTGCGTCGAAACTGCGTAAGCTGACGTGAAAAAGATTCTAAGCTGGTTGGTGAAGAGCGCCCTTCTACCGATACTCTCTGCCTCTCTGGCTGTAGGTGTGATTAACCTCATGGAAGCGCACCGAAATCACGATTATGGACAGGTAATCTCTTGCCGTCATCTGGTTCATTTTGGTCCCCATCATTGGATTTTGGACGCAGCGCAAGCGCAGCACAAAACCACTCTGACATGACCGGAATTGGACGCACGCGGCTTATACGCAAGGCTGGGGGAGGCAGATGCGCGCGCGCATGATCGCAGTGTTTGGACTAGTGGTAGCCGTGATTCCTGTCTGCTTTCGGCAAAACGACAAACAGTCGTCGAATAGCGAAAAGAGCTTGGATTCCTCACCAAATAAGTTGCTACTCGAAGTCCTTGAAACTGATTTAGGAATCGGAGGAACCAATCAATTCGTATATGTTCGGGTTTTTTCCGATGGTTCGATTGAATATCACCCGAAAAGGTTCCAAGACCTTAGAAAACAGCATGCATCACAAGGGAAGATTTCCAAAGAGGACTTGGATGCGATAGCAGGAGTTCTGACCCGTAAGGATGTGGCCGAGCTTCCTTCGTTATTTAAAAGCACCTACGTGCCGATCGACTCCTATTGGGACTTGGACTTCACCATCCCGAGAAGCGGCGAGACTCAAAAAATCCAAGTCGTGAATTTCTCACCGACGAAGGCTATTGAGAACAACAAAGCTTATCCCCAGCCCCTCGTCAGGCTTGTATGCGCAGCGTGGGGAGTTAGAAAACTCTTTTCTACCGAAATGCCCGACCTGAGCCAACACTGTCAACAGTTCGTATTGCGGCACTGACCTTGAAATTTGCTAACGTGGTCGCGTTTTCCGACAAGTCCTTGGTAAGCACAGAAAACCGGAAAAGTCCGTTCCGGCGCCCGGAAGTTAGTCCGTTTTTGAACAGTCAGGTGCTCTTCGATGTTGTAGTTTGCTTGCTCGATCGTCGCATTAGGCTGAATCCGGGGGCTTTCATGGCAAGGAAAGTGCTACTGGTGGTAATTCGCGTGCTGGTCTCGTTGAATCTTCTCGGAGCAGCAATCTTGTTCAAGTTTGCAGGAGTACCGCTGTCCGTGGCGCTCTTCAGCAAAATGTCCGATGCCGCACACGGCCTGATTTCTCAACCGGTGTTTCGCATGGGGACGGGGATCATAGAAACTGTGTTGGCGATCCTGTTCCTGATTCCTAAAACCGCCAAGTTGGGAGCTGCCTGTATTGCCGTTTACATGATCGCGCCTATATTGAGCCACGTCTTCGTCCTGGGTTACGGGGCATTCTTTGTGAATGCGCTGGCGACGCTTTTTCTTGCGTGCGTCTATCTCTATTTCGTGCGCACACCGTCGCGCGATATAAGCCGTGGTGTTGTGACGGCAACGCAGACTCGCTAGCCTTCGAAGGGCTGGAAGCCCGGTGGTAGTGAATGCTGCCAAGATCTAAATTCCCCATAAGCCGCTTACTAAACAAGGTCCACACGAGGACTTTGCATCTCCGATAAGCTTTGCCAGCGCAAGCGGTCGACGCAACACTTGCTTGGAGTTTTCTCCAATCCGACCATCTGAACCGGCAGGGTTGATCAGAAGTTGAACCGGATCCCTGCGACTTTCTTATATCCCCAAAGGGCTGGACAGACATCTATCGAGGTAAGCGCCCAGGTCGGACCTGGGCTGATTGTGGCTGGCATTCTCATCGAGCCACGGAATTGTGAAAGACCTATCTCCAACCAACGGCTGCGCTTAAGCCAAACGTTGACGGGACTCGGAGAACGTTTCTTGTGAAGGAGAACGCAACATGTCTGAACTTGCGACGAAATCTATCCGCCTACCGCGGATTGGCGGGTGGGGCGAAAGTGATCGTAGCGTGGCCTTGAAACATAAGCTGATACTTGGCGTGATCGGCGTCATGCTGGGCGCCTTGCTTCAAGGTTGCACAGCGGGCAAGCAGCCTTCTGGAGAGGAAACCCGGCTAGCTAACGCCGCAAAAGACGTCACCATTCCGTTGGAGGCCGGGAAGATGAAGAACCCGCTGCCTGATACAGATGAGGTCGTGAGCCAAGGCCAGGAAGCGTTTCTTGGATCTTGCGCCCAATGCCACGGTGCGGATGCACGCGGAGATAGTGACATCGGGCGCAACATGTACCCGCCCGCCATGGACCTGACCTCATCCCACGTCCAGCACTGGAGCGACGCCGAGCTGTTTTGGATCATACAGAACGGAGTTCGCCTCACAGGCATGCCTTCCTGGAAGTCGAGCATCTCCGATAACGATACCTGGAAGCTTGTACGTTTCATCCACAAGCTTCCCCACCTCGGCGCTGCTTCGGCGCCTACCGCAGTCGCGTCACAGGCACAAGCCGCAGTTTCCACTCAGGACAAGTACGCCCTCAAAATACCGAATGGCCTCGCGTTCTCTGAGTTCAGAGGATACGAAAGCTGGCAGGTGATCTCCCTCAGCCATAACGGAGATAAGCTCGCTGCTATCCTCGGGAATCCTGTGATGATCGACGCCTATAAGGCGGGTATTCCAGGCAACGGCAAGCCCTTTCCAGATGGCGCCAAGATGGCGAAGATCCATTGGAACGGGAAAGTGAATGACCATGAACCCGGTGCGCCAACGGTGCCAGACACCCAGCATGACGTTGATTTAATGCTGAAGGACAGCAAGAGGTTCGCGGACAGCGGCGGTTGGGGTTACGGCGCGTTCGAGTATGACGCGGCGTCCAATGTCTTTCGGCCAGCCGACTTGAAAGATAAGCCACCGCAGGGGAACGACGCCAAGTGCGGGTTCGCGTGCCACACGATAGTGAAGTCAAAAGATTACGTTTTCACGGATTACGGGCCCAGGTGATACGCCAAAGTATCCAGGTCATCGGCGTATGCACAACACCACGTCAAAAAAAACGGGCTCTTCTGATTGCAACTCCCGATTGGTCGCGTGGGATATTTTCCCTACCAGACCAACCTCTCCGGTGAGGGCTAAATAGGAACTGACCCAGTATCCGGGCTTCCCGACTGTTTGCGGTTCACGGCAAAGTCGGTAAACTGTAGACTCTGCTTCCTTGCGGGCCTCCCGCTGCCGCCGCGGAGCCATACAAAGTGCCTGAACAACACAACTTATCGCCGATCAGCGCCTCCGACCCGAATACCGAAGCGCAGATTGACGCACTTCTTGGCGGCCGGCACGCCGATCCGTTCGCCCTGCTCGGACCCCATCTTGTGTCCTCGGCTGCAGGACAAACCTGGGTCATTCGCTTTTTCCGTCCCGGCGCTGTGGAGGCTAGCGTTCTGCTGCAGGGAGAATCGGAGCCAATTCCCGCGCGGCTCTTGCGCCCGGAGGGGTTCTTTGAAGCTACTCTTCGAGGCACGCATAAATACGCGCCCGCGCCAGGATCTTATCGCATCCGCCTCCGGACCGGCTATGGCGAAACCGTCGAAGCCTTCGACACGTACGCATTCCCTTTTCTTCTCAGCGAGTTCGACCTTCATCTTATGGGCGAGGGGCGCCACTACGACACTTACGAAAAACTTGGCGCCCATCTGCGAACTCTCGAAGGCATTCGCGGTGTCCATTTCGCAGTGTGGGCGCCCAGCGCGAAGCGCGTGAGCGTTGTCGGCGACTTTAACCGCTGGGACGGACGCGTCAATCCGATGCGCGCGCGTGGATCTTCCGGTATTTGGGAACTTTTCGTTCCGGAGCTGGCGGAAGGCGCCATCTACAAGTACGAAATTGTCGGGGCGCAGGGTGCGATGCTTCCGCTCAAAGCGGATCCTTACGCATTTCGCAGCGAGCTTCGCCCGAACACCGGCTCGGTGGTCGTCAATCTCGAGACTTACGAGTGGTCTGACGGCATGTGGATGCTCCAGCGCACTCGGAAAAACTGGCTGGAATCCCCGGTCAATGTCTACGAAGTCCATCTCGGCTCGTGGCGTCGAGTGCCGGAAGACGGACATCGCTGGCTCAGCTACCGCGAACTCGGCGACCAACTGATTCCCTACGTCAAAGACCTCGGCTACACGCACATCGAGCTGCTCCCCATCATGGAGCATCCCTTCGACGGCTCCTGGGGCTATCAGACCATCGGTTATTTCGCGGCGAGCAGCCGCTACGGCAGCCCGGCAGAGTTCATGCAGTTCGTTGACCGCTGCCATCAGGCAGGCATCGGGGTTTTTCTCGATTGGACTCCCGCGCATTTCCCGCGTGACACGTTCGGACTGGCGCAATTCGATGGGACCCATCTCTACGAACACGCCGATCCGCGCCAAGGTACGCATCCTGACTGGGGTACACTTGTTTACAACTACGGGCGCAATGAAGTTCAGAACTACCTCATATCGAACGCGCTTTTCTGGCTCGACAAATACCACATTGATGGTCTGCGCGTGGACGCGGTCGCCTCGATGCTTTATCTCGATTATTCGCGCAAGCAAGGTGAATGGATTCCCAACGAATTCGGCGGGCGGGAAAACCTCCACGCCATAGCTTTTCTGAAGCGCATGAACGAGGTTGCGCACGGCCGCTTCCCCGGAATTCTGACCATCGCCGAGGAGTCCACTTCCTGGCCGAGCGTCACTCGTCCGACGTATCTGGGCGGACTCGGCTTCAGCCTGAAATGGAACATGGGCTGGATGAACGACACGCTGAGTTATTTTTCGAAAAATCCCGTTCATCGCAGATACGAGCACAACAAGCTGACGTTCTCCATGCTCTATGCTTTCAGCGAGAATTTCATGCTGCCTTTCTCGCACGATGAAGTCGTCCACGGAAAGAATTCCCTTCTGCACAAAATGCCGGGCGACATGTGGCAACAATTTGCGAATCTGCGTTTGCTGCTCGCCTATCAGTGCGCGCATCCCGGCAAGAAACTTTTGTTCATGGGCCAGGAATTGGCGCAGCGTAATGAGTGGAGCGAAGCGACCAGTCTCGACTGGCACCTCCTTCAATATGATTCACACAAGGGCATACAGAAGCTGGTCGGCGATTTGAACAAACTCACCGTGGGCCTGCCAGCACTTCATGAAGTGGACTTCAACTGGCAGGGTTTCGAGTGGATTGACGCCAACGACTCCGACAACAGCGTCTTCGCATTCCTCCGCCTCGGAAAAAAGCCCGAGGACGTGCTCTTGGTGATTCTCAACGCGACACCAGTTGTCCGCGAAGGGTATCGCGTAGGCGTGCCCCAGGCGGGCTACTACGAGGAAGTCATGAACACGGACGCGGCAAACTATGGCGGCTCCAATGTCGGCAATCTGGGCGGCCAAAACGCCTCAAACGACCCCTGCCAGGGCCGCCCCCATTCCCTCTGCCTGACGCTCCCACCGTTGGCAGCCATCTTCCTGAAGTGGCGGGCAAGCTAAAAAATCCGGAAACATTTTCACCCCCACTCTCGTATCTCACTCCAAATGCCTAAAGGAGGCATCCTCCTATGACTAACCGCACCCGGCGCTATTTCCCGATGGTCGCTTTTCTGGCCGCCTCAGCCGTTTTCGCCCCGCTAGGTATCCAGGCCCAAACAAGTTCAAGCCAATCAGGCACTTCCGCCTCCTCCGAACGATGGCTGCACGTGCGCGTCATCAGCACCAACTCGAAGAACGAGACCGTCAAAGTAAACGTCCCCCTTGAGCTCGCCGAAAAGGTCCTCCCTGCGATTGACCACGACCGCCTGCACGGAGGCAAAGTCCGCATCGGCTGCATGGACTGCGACGGTGTGGACGTTCGCACCCTTTTCGAAGCCGTTCGTAATGCAAAAGACGGCGAATTCGTAACCGTCCAAAGCAAGGACGCCGACATCAGCGTAGCCAAGAAGGATGGACTGTTCCTAGTCCACGTCCACGACAAGAACCACGCCAAGAACTCCCAGGTCGAAGTCAAAGTTCCAATGAAGGTCGTGGAAGCGCTGCTCTCCGCGGGCAAAGACGAATTGGACATCGTGGCTGGTCTGCACGCTCTGCCGGCCCAAGGTGATGTGGAGTTGGTCTCGGTGAAAGACGACGAGAACACCATTCGTGTCTGGCTGGATTCGAAAAACATCACCGACTAATCTGAGCCAGTCGATTTTTGAGCTGAAAGTTTTGAACCTTTTTAACTTTTGGGGTTTTGGAACGTCTTAAGGTTTACGGGCCAGCCGCACTCCCTCTCAAGAAAAGGGAAACCAGGAAAGGATGGAGGAAATGTTGCTAGTCGCAAAGATCGCTCTGGGTCTCGGAGCCGCAGTGGCGGTAGCCGGCGCATACACTTTTCACGAAGGCCTCCTACGTGTGGACGTCGACGAAAGCCGTGTCAAGGGGTCGCACGTCCACGTCTGGGTTCCGGCCGCCCTCGTTCCGATGGCCATGAATTTCGTTCCTCGCCATCAAATGGAACGCGCCGGCTACCAAGCCGGACGCTTTATGCCCCTGTTCCACGCAGTGGCTAAAGGGCTGCAAAAATATCCCGAGGCCGACCTTGTCGAAGTCCGCGACGGCGATCAATCCGTCCACATCCGCACTCACAACGGCAGCCTGCTGATTGACGCGGAAGAGCCGGGCCAAACCGTGCACATCGCCTGCCCGCTAGCCACAATTGACGACGTCTCGCGCAAAGTTGCAGAGTTCGCGCCCGCTTCGTAAAAGCCCGCAGGGGCTTTCTATAGCCATATTTGTCATCTCTACGTAACGCCCCGGCAATATTTCTCTGCGATCCTCTCGGCGGGTATTCTGCCTTACCACGCCTGGAAAATAGAGAGGAAACACCATGCCAAGGTTTCTCCCACGGCAATTTGCTTCGCTCCTTCTTGCGGCGGCATTGACCTTCACTGCTTCAGGTGCCTCGTTCGCTGACGAACAGGACCGCGACCGTACGGTGACGACGGCCGCGGTAGAGGTAAAGCACGTCTTCGTGATTGTGTTGGAGAACAAGACCTTCAGCGACACTTTCGGGACCAGCACGCAGGATCCTTATTTGCAGCACACGCTGGTGCCGATGGGCGGATTGCTGACGGAATATTACGGTACGGGCCACGTCAGCCTGGACAACTACATTTCACTGATCAGCGGGCAAGCGCCGACGCCCGATACGGATGATGACTGCATTCCGGGTTTGACGGGTGCAGGCGCGGCAGGCGGAAACTACAACGACGTGGAGCGCACTGGAATGGCCCCAGAAGGACAGGTCATCGCCGGCGGCGGGTGTATTTATCCCAAGGACATTCGCACACTGCCGAATCAGCTTGAAGAAAGCGGCCGTACCTGGAAGGGTTACATGGGCGATATGGGCAACGATCCTGCACGGGAAAGCGCGACCTGCGGGCATCCGACGATCGGTATCGGCACGGACCACACCAACACGGCGGAGGCGCCGAGCGCCCTGGTCCCGCTGGGAGACGCTTACGCTACTCGCCATGATCCCTTCATGTATTTTCACTCGATCATAGATGACGCGGCCAGCTGCAGCCGCCACGTCGTCAATCTCAACAATTTGCCCAAAGATCTTGCGGAGGAGCGCACCACTCCGAATTTTGTGTTTATCACTCCGAACCTGTGTGATGACGGCCACGACGGCAGCGGCACCGGCGCCCCAGGCACTCTTTGCGCCAACGGCGGACCTGGCGGCCTCACTTCCATCGACGCTTTCCTGAAGACCTGGGTGCCACAGATTATGGCATCGCCGGCCTATCAAAAGGACGGCCTGCTCATCATCACCTTCGACGAAAGCAACATCACCGAAAGCGTCACCATAAGTCCAACCGGACAGGAGATCGTGGATCTGACGTTCGCGGGACAGACGTGCTGCAATCAACAGCCGGGACCGAATCTGACTGGTGTTCGGCCCGGTACGGCGACCTTGGTCAATACTGCAACGCTTCAGGAGAACATCATCTTCAACGGCTTCGGCGGCGACCGGATTGGCGCTCTATTGCTCTCGCCCTTCATTCAGCCGGGCAGCACTTCGGACATCCCCTATAATCACTACGCGCTGCTTCGGAGCCTTGAGGATATCTTCCAACTCGACCATATCGGCTATGCGGCGGACAGCCGTCGCTTGCACTATTTCCTGGACACGATTGGAAACGATGACAACGTCTTCCAGGGTGGACCCGGCCACAAACATTTTGATGGCGGGCTGCCTTTCTGAGGCCGCCTGCTTGAGGATGCCGTTCGAGAGAGGCATGGCTTTGACGGCTGTGCTGCAAAAAACGGCTGCTTTTCCGATGGTGATCGCCAGGAATGCATGATCGAAATGTGCGGGGACGATTCCCTTCTTACAACTTCGTACTCGCTTTCCTCGTTATCCTAACTGGCTGGTCTTTATGCGTTGACCGGAGCACAACGCCAACTTACGCATCTCCATCAAGAGCTGAGACTGAACTGCCCGCTGTGAGAGATTCAGCGGTACCCGTTTCTGCTCTCGCAGCATTGGGCAAGAAAATTTTTTTTGATGCATCGCTGTCGGCGTCCGGACGGATGTCCTGCGCCACCTGCCACAGTCCTGAACATGCCTACGGCCCGCCCAATGGCCTCGCGGTGCAATTGGGAGGACAAAAACTGGACCGTCAAGGCGCGCGCGCCGTGCCTTCTTTGCGTTACGTACTTAATCGCACTCCTATCTGGCATAAGGAGTACATCGCAAACCCAGCGGAACGGATCCTGGAGGGCGAGGAGCCGCCAACCGGCGGCTTCGGCTGGGATGGCCGCTTCAACACACTCCACGACCAAGCCACGTTCCCGTTGCTGGCGCCCAACGAAATGGCCAACGCCAGCCCGCAGGAATTCGCCAGCAAATTGCAGCGCGCTTCTTACAGTAGCGAATTTCGCAAACTCCTTGGCGGGCAGATTTTCGCCGACCCAACCAAAGCTTATTCCCAAGCGTTGCTCGCGCTCGAAAGCTTCGAACTGGAAGACCCCAGCTTTCAGCCTTACTCGAGCAAATACGACGATTATCTCGACGGCAAAGTCCAGCTAAGCGATCGAGAACAGCGCGGACTAGCGCTTTTCGACGACTCAAAGCGCGGTAACTGCGCCTCTTGCCACCGCGATAGCCGCGGCGCGGATGGCTCACATCCTATCTTTACGGACTACGAGTTCGAGGCCCTGGGCGTTCCGCGCAACCCAGAGATTCAGGCCAACGCCTCGCCCAACTATTACGATATGGGTCTGTGCGGCCCGCTGCGCAGCGATCAATCGCGCGAACAGAAGTATTGTGGACTCTTTAAAACGCCCACAATGCGAAACGTCGCCACGCGGGCAGTTTTCTTTCACAACGGGCGCTTTCACAGCCTCAAAGAAGCTTTGCGTTTTTACGTCCGCCGCGACACCGACCCGCGCCTGTGGTACCCCGTATCCCCTGCAGGCGCTGTAAAGAAATTCGACGATCTGCCAAACGCGTTGCGCGCCAATGTAGATTTAATTGACGAACCGTTGACGCGTCATGAGGGCGCAGCCCCAGCCTGGAACGACAGAGAAATCGAAGACGTAATCGCTTTTCTAAAAACGCTAACCGACCGCGACGTTCTACGACCTTCCAATCCGTAAAGACTTGCGTTGTGCTCGAAACAGCTTACTGGTTTGGCTGTTGCTGCCTTCGCTGCATCATCTGGCTCGGATCGAACTTCGTGGGCGTTCCTGTAATGTGGTCCTTCGCATCGGTGAGCACTTTGACGAGAATCATCGTATTCGTCGGCGTTACTTCCTTCACTAGGCTCATCGGTGTCACTTGGGAACTAGCCCACACATCGCCTTTGCCATCGTCCTTTGTCCAGTGCTCGCAAGCAAAAGTTCCTGCGGGTACAGTGATGGACTCGGTGCCGACCTTGTGCCACTTCTCCAGTTCGTCGGTCGTGCGCGAGCGCTGCTGCATCGCCGGGTTCATGGGCATTTCCATGGGCTGCTGGCCGGGCTGTTGAAAGATCATGCGATGAAATTGGAAGTCATCCCTGGTGACTAGCATTTTGCCGTACATCATGCCTCCTGACCTGGCATCGGTATGGCCAAACTCCAGCCAGAACCCTTCCTTTCCGTTGACGGATTCCTGGCCTACCACCGACATCTCCAGGGTGCTCTTCTTTTGGTCCCGCTCGGTTTCGTAAACGGCGCCGGATCCAACGACCGGCTTGAAAATATCGGCAATCGCCGGCTTTTTGAAAAAGTCCATGCCCATCTGTGCGCGGGCAGTCGCCCCGGCGACGATACAAACACATGCGGCTACCATTACGACGTTCAATCGCTTCATCGTTGCGCTCCTTGATTCTCTGTGCCGGCCTGGCCGGCGGGAGTCTCCAGCGTTGGGGTCGCTGGGTATTGCCTCAAACTATCAATTTGGCAGTAGAAGTGACACTGGAGAGAACCCGTTGGTGGCTAAACGAGCATAGGCCGGGAAGAAGGGCAGCAAATTCGCGACGTCCTTGAAAAAATGCTCTTACTCGTAGGCGAGAGCCACAACGGGATCGTAAGTCGCCGCGCGAAGGGCCGGATACATAGCTCCGATGGAGGCTCCTACAAGAGCAAGTAGCGTTGAGGATAGAATCCATTGTGGAGAAATTAGAATCGTGAGGCCGGGGTTCGTCTCTTTCATGATGGCCTGGACGGCAAATGTCAGCCCAATTCCCAAAACGCATCCCAACGCGGCAAGAATCAGCGTCTCGCCGAGCAGCATCCTCAAGATTCCAAATCGAGAGAGGCCAAGCGCTTTGAGGATGCCAATCTCGCGCGTACGTTCCATCACCATGGTGTGCATGTTGAGCAGCACAACCAGAAAGCTGATGACCATGCCCAAGCCCACCATGGTTCGTGTGAACGGCTTCAAAAGTGGAAGATTGGAAGAACTCATGAGCGTCACATACTCGGACATTGAACGCACCCGGTCCTGCGGGTCGACCGCGATGATTTGCTCGCGCGTACCTTCCGTGTCGCCCTTGCTTCGCACATAAAACATGGAGACACGTTTCTCCACTCCGGCGAGACTTTGCGCCGCTTGCAGCGGAATAAAGTACCGCGCGCCTTTTCCGTGCGCTACGATACCGCAGACGGTAAATGTATGATTCAAAAGGACGACTTGGTCTCCGACTTTCAGATGCTTGGTCTGTGCAATGATGTCATCCGCCATGGCTTCATCTGGGTTCTCGAAAGGACGGCCACTACGGAATAAAAAACCGCGGCTCAGAGCGTTGAACCGTTTGTAGTCGATGCCGTACACGAGGGTCAAACTCTTTGATTCGGTGAGAATCAAAGTGGGAGCCACTTCATCCACTCCGGGCAGAGCCGCAATTTTCTCGGCCAAAGATTCCTGCATCACGGCGCTCGAGAAGGCAAAGAAAATAGAAGAGTTGGGAGGCTGCACGAGCAGATCGGCGCCGACGCCTTCGACGCGCTTTCCCCATTCGGAAAGCACTCCCGTCGTGAGGCCCACAATCAGCAGGACCAGAATCACCTGGATGGAAATGGCAAACACACTGAGAAAGCTCCGCAGTCCGCGGGCAACGATGTTGCCCCATAGCATCTGCGCGAGTGAAAATGTGCCATCGAAGGTCTCGTTCATCAGAAATTCCGAAGGAACACTGTAACACTCGCGCGGAGTTGTGGTCAAAGATGAGATTTTTCCGTGCGCAAGACTTATGCCGAACTCGAAGGAAAATATTTCTGCCACATTAAGTTTTCAACACAAGTGTTGATAAGTGTGTGGAAAAGCCCGCCGGCTTGCAGCCTAAGTTCACTCTCTTCAACAGCCTGCTCCTGTTTGCACAATTCCAGTGCAACGATTTTTTCCTGAGAAATGTTCCCGAGTCACGGAGAGTTGCGCGTCGCAAATCTTTTGAAATGAACTCAGTGAAAGAAAGAAGCTTCAGAAAACTTTTTCAGCGGGACAGTTTCGGTTTGCAATCGAAAGATTTACGGCAAGCTAGTACCACTTCGGTGGTCTCTCGAGGCGCACTTTGATCACCTGATGCGGATCGGTGATGTCGTACCAGCGGCCGTACGTCTTCCAACCATCAGCAATAATCTGAACGAGCGCGCGGCCGAGCGGCGCGTCGGCAACATGAGCGACGCCCTCACGGTTGGTTTTCACATTCAATTCCACTTTCTTGTCCTTCTTGATGACGTGCTCTTCGACGTACTTCACATAGACGCTCGCGTTCTCAACCGGGACGGACTTGTCGCCACCGGTCACCTCAATGGTAAGCCGATTAGGTTCCGTGTTTTGCGCGGGAGCTTGTGGAGTAGGCGCGGCAGCAGGAGGATCCTGCGCAGCAACGCAAAGGGCGGTAGCCGCGAGAAATGTGACAAGCAGACTTGCTGACCTGGAAACTCTCATGTTCCTGTGGACTCCATCCTCGACGGAAATGCCCCACGCCGTCAAGTTACTCCGCTGTGGTTTAAGATGCAAATAGGCTTGGCGATGCTGCTTCGAGGAAAGCGGTGAGAGCACGAGGAATCAATGGCTTCCACGCCACAGTGGAATGTACCGGATTTGACTCACTGGAAGTGCTCCTGTAACGTCGGAAGAATCTGCCCGGCAGGAAAATCGAACGCGGTGTGCGCCGCGTTGAGCCGCTGGTTTGGCAACTTCCACATTCACGGGAACTTGCAGCAGATTTTGTGCTAAACGGGTCAGCCGCCCGAGGAAATGGCGCGCGCGAAAAAGAGGAGATCAACATGGGATTTGCCACGAATGCCATTCACGTCGGGCAGGAGCCTGATCCCGCAACCGGCGCGGTCGTGGCGCCGATCTATCAAACTTCTACGTATGTCTACGAGGAACTCGGAAAAAATAAAGGCTACGACTACGCTCGTACGAATCATCCCAACCGCAAAGCGCTGGAGCGCACGGTTGCCAAGCTGGAAGGCGGGCAGAGCGCATACGTTTTTACTTCGGGAATGGCGGCCATTGATGCCGTGTTCCGGCTTTATCGCCCTGGCGACCACGTTGTGCTTTCGGAAGCGGTCTATGGCGGCGTTTACCGGCTTTCCACGCAGCTTTTGGTGCATTTTGGATTGGAATTCAGCTTCGTGGACACTTCCATTCCCGCGTGCGTGCTGGCAGCTCTGCGGCCAAATACCAAATTGATTTACATCGAGACGCCGACGAACCCGACGATGCGGGTGACCGATATCGCCGCGATCTCCAAGCTGGCGACCGAGCGGAACGTTACCCTGGCAGTGGACAACACGTTTCTCAGCCCATATTTGCAGCGGCCAATCGAACTGGGCGCGCAAATCGTCGTTCATTCCATGACGAAATATTTGAATGGCCACAGCGATTCCACCGGCGGAGCGGTGGTTTTAACTCGCCCGGAGGACGCCGAAAAGATTTATTTCATCCAGCGATCAGCCGGCGCGGGACTTGCGCCGATGGACTGCTTCCTGATTTCCCGGGGCATTAAGACGTTGGCGATTCGCATGCTCCAACACAACGCAAATGGCATCACCGTGGCCCGCCACTTGGACGCGCACCCCAAAGTCCGCAAGACGTTTTACCCTGGTTTGCCGACGCATCCGCAGCATGAAATTGCGCGCCGTCAACAAAAGGGGCCGGGAGCCATGCTGTCCATTGATTTAGGTTCGCTGGAAGCAGCGCGTCGCTTTTTAAACCAGTTGAAGCTCTGCTCTCTGGCAGAGAGCCTTGGTGGAGTAGAGACACTCGTGTCTCTGCCTGCCCAAATGACACACGCCTCGATGCCCAAAGAAGTGCAAGAACGCATCGGCATCACCGAAGGTCTGGTCCGCCTATCGATCGGAATCGAAGACGTCGAAGACATCATGGCGGATTTGGATCAAGCTCTTTTGTACGTCTAGCCAGAACTCCGGAAGCTTGGAGTTTCCAGACGATCTACGTGTTTTCGTCCAGCCAGTTCAGGTAGGCGGCGGACCCAGCCACGATTGGCAACGCAATGAACTCCGGAACTTCATAGCTGTGCAGGCGCTTCACTTCCCTTTCCAACGCGCCGAGCCTTCGCGCCGTGGTTTTAATGATGATCAGCCCCTCACGAGCCTTCTCTATTTTGCCTTTCCAGCGATAGTGTGATTCGATCGGGCTGCGCAGAATGTTGACGCATGCCGCCAGCCGTTTTTCGATGACGGAGCGTGCGATCAGCTTGGCCTGGATCGGATTCGCGCACGTAACCAGCACCATGTAAAACTTTTCTTTGGACGACATTTCAGCGCTCCGCGAAATCACTTAGACTGCTTCCGTCTTTCGAAAACTGGGAATAGAATACGACGTCATGAGCGCTTCCCCTATGATGAATCCTTCTCCCATTAAATTCGGCACGTCCGGATGGCGCGGGCTGATTGCCGAAGATTTTACCTTTGCTAACGTCCGGCTCGCGGTGACAGCCATCGCGGAGCACGTGAACAGCAAAGCGAAGAATCCCACCATTCTGGTCGGCTACGACACGCGCTTTTACTCGGAAGAGTTCTCGCAACTCGCTGTGACGATCCTGCAGCAGCACGGGATTCGAACGCTGCTGTGCGAAACGTTCACGCCGACACCCGCGGTCGCCTACGAAATTCAACGCGCCAAACTGGATGGCGCGATCAACCTCACGGCTAGCCATAACCCTGCGCAATATCACGGGCTGAAGTTCTCTTCCTCCGATGCCGGTCCGGCGCTTCCAGAAGTAACGAAGGACATCGAGGCGCGCGTCGTAAAGCTCATCGCACAAAGCGGTGCGCATCCGACTTCTCCTGCCCTCCCTTCAGGCGGCGTGAAAACAGAGATGGTCAATCTTCGCGAAAACTATTTGAAGCGGCTAGGCGAACTGGTTCGATTCGAGACCCTCGCGAAAGCAAAGATCAAATTCGTAACCGATGCCCTGCACGGTTGCGGAGCCGGCTATCTAGACCGTGCGCTAGCGGACCACGGCGTGCCCGTGCAAGCAATGCGCACAAATCGCGATTGCTTGTTTGATGGCAGTGGCCCGGATGTCAGCGAAGAAAATCTCGCCCCCCTTCGCAAAGCCGTGCTGGATTCTGGCGCGTCTGCAGGCCTTGCCACCGACGGCGACGCCGACCGTTTTGGAATGATCGACCGCGATGGCACCTGGATTCAACCCAATCACATTCTCGCGCTGGTCTATGATTACATTGTGGAAACGCGCGGATGGAGCATGCCAGCCGCCCGCAGCGTTGCAACCTCCCAGTTGATTGATGCCGCGGCCAAAGCGCACGGGCAGAAGACATATCAGACGCCAGTCGGCTTCAAATACATCGGCCAATTGATACGCGAAGACAAAATCGCGCTCGGTGGGGAAGAAAGCGCCGGCTTGACGATTCGTGGCCATGTCCCGGAAAAAGACGGCATCCTTGCCTGCCTGCTGGTAGCAGAAATGATCGCAGCGCGTGGGGTTTCTCTCGGCGAACAAATCCGGCAACTCTTCAAGAAAGTTGGCGGCGGATTCTGGCCCGTCCGCGAAAACCTGCACCTCAGCGACGAACAAAAAGCAAATGCCGTAAAGAAGGTGGCCGTGGACGCTTCGACACTCCTGGGCCGGAAAGTTGTATCGATAGACCGCACCGATGGTGCAAAATTCTGTTTCGAAGACGGTTCCTGGATCCTCATGCGGCTTTCCGGAACGGAGCCGCTCCTTCGCGTGTATGCCGAGACCAGCAGCGCCGCGGCTTCTGCGAAATTGACCAGCGACGCGAAGAAGTGGATTTTGGAAAGCTGAAGCACGGAAGTACGAAGGAAGAATGCCTGTTCAAGAAAAAATTCGAACGCTGTTGCAGCAATATGGCCGCGCTCTTCTGGGTCTCCTGGTTGTCCTGATGATCGTGCACGACATTTTCGGCACGCACGGCTTTCTGGCCATGCGGCGAACGCAAAGCGAGATTACAAAAGTGAAGGCAGGTCTATCTCAGTTGACGAAGGAAAACGCGGCGCTGCAGCAGGAAGTGAAGGATCTCCGTTCCGATCCTCAGCTGATCGAACAAATCGCCCGCGACGACCTCGGTCTTGTTCGGCGCGGCGATACCATCATCAGAATTCCTCAGGGCCAGATTCCGGAACTGAGTTCCGCATCTAAACGCTAATCCGGCAGTCCTGGCTGAAAGCATCCCTGCCTCACCTATCCCGATTCACTGCTTTAGATTCTCTTTTCCAATTAAACTTCTTGTGTTGCGGCGGGCGCAGCAACAATCTTTTTTGCTCCCCCGTACCGGCTTTTCCAGTTCGTGCGCAGAAGCGAGAGGATCAGCATAGCGAAAAAGATGATCAGCAGGCCCAGAGTGGCTTGCATCACCGTGCATTGCCGCTTCGGCAGAATCGAAAGCCCGCCGTACACAAACTCGATGTGCACCCAATAAACCAGCAACGAAGTTTTACCAAGTTGAATGATGGGGCTGAACCCCATCTGCGCCAGTCCCCAGCGGCACCACGCATAAACACAGAACAAAATCATCAGCAAAATACCGCAGCGCATTAGAAAGAAGCTGGGGCTGGTGTGCCAATAATCGTAGAAGGGGTAGAGTTGCGTGCTCGATTGATCCAGCTTTAGCGACAGCAGACACGCAAGCACGCCTGCCCCACCCAGCGCAAAAAAGGCGGGCGCTTCGTATCGCTTGGCGATCCTGGTAAAAAGAAAAAAACCGGCGGCCAATCCCACAAAAGAGAAACCGGCCCACGGAAATATCGGGAACAACCACGGTTGCGGCTTGTCGTAGACGTGAATTCCGTTGATGTACGACTCGATCTGCCACGGCAAGAAACGCGGACGATACGTCGTCCAGAGATACGGCGTGGCCACGGCCACGATGGCCGCGACGAAAAGAGCCGCAAAGATGCCGCGGTTTCGTGAAGCGGCGACCAAATCCACCGCCGGTGAGAACTCTTGCGCACCGCGAGCCGCACTGAGCCAGCACAACACGCCCATGAACATCATGGAAAGCCCAAGAATGTTGAGAACATCCACACGGAACAGATCCGTCCAGGGCGCGCGGCCAAAGCCAAGTGTATATTCCTGAACGCGAAACAGCACACCCAGGCCAAAAATTTCCGCGCCGCGCCGAATCGTAGTTTTCGCGAGCAGGCCAGCCGAGACGCCTTTTTCGCGCAGCCGCTCCGTCACCAGCGCAAACGAAATCCCCGAAAGAAAAATAAATAGCGGCGCCGGAAGCGTGCCTCCAAGCTGCGACCAAATGAAGACGGGGGACTTGCGCGCTTCAGGGCTCAGCCACGAGTCGTAGCAATGTGTCTGAAACATGAGCGCGCACGCCAGTCCGCGCATCCAGTCGATATATGCCAGCCGGCTTTCTTTCGCCGCGGTCTTGGCCTTTTCAGCCGGCGGAATTTGGATTTGGTTGTCCATCTTCGCGCGCCATCTCGGAAGAATACCTCTCTGCGTTACAATCCTCTCTTGCCTGCCACGCGCCAACTCGGCGTGCTTCCGCTGCTCGGCTTATGGGCCGGGCTGTGCCTGACGGGCGCGCTCTACGCCACCTGGCTCGGCTACGGCGGCCGCCCTTTTGCCGCCACCCTCACCGCCTTCGCGTTCTTCCTTCTGGTAATGCTGCTTTTCGCCGCGCGGAGCTTTGGCGATGACCTCGCCTCGCGCTTCGGCCCTGGCGGCGGCATCGGGCTAGGCGCGGCCGCGTTTCTTGCATACCTGATTTATGGTCTCGGGACAAATACTTTTACAATCTGGCGTGCCGCAGCAGCCGGCTGCCTGATTTTCATCCCGATGGCGCTCGCGGCTTCGGCGCAACGCAAGCCCGCCGGCACCTGGCAGGATTTTCTGACGCTCGCGGCGGTTTGGGTTGCTGTGAAGCCATTCCCCAATCCCCGAGGAGTTTCGCTTTCGCACTGGCTATGGCCTTATCCGGCCGCGCGTCTCGCCTACGTTCTCACCGTTCTGCTCGCGATCAACGCCGCCCTCGCCGCCTTCGTTCTGATGCGCCGCGTGGACGGCATCGGCTACAACATCGGATGGGGAAGGCGCTGGGGATTTTTCATCCTCGCCAGCTTCGGCGCGTTCGCCTGCATCGCCATTCCTCTCGGAACCGCAATGCATTTCATCACTTTTGCCCCGCAGTGGCACGGTTGGACCGCTCTTCCGCTCACTTCGCTGGGCATTTTGTTCTTCACCGCATGGCCGGAAGAATTTCTCTTCCGCGGCCTGTTGCAAAACATGCTGGCGAAATCATCCAAAAGCGACTTGGCCGGATGGTGGACGGCCGCCGTGCTCTTTGGATTTTCGCACATCACGAACATGGGCTTTCCAAACTGGCGCTACGTGATCCTCGCCTCGATCGCCGGCCTTTTTTACGGCTGGACGTGGCGCAAAACAGAATCCATCTTCGCCTCAGCAATCGTGCACGCGCTGGTAGACGTGCTCTGGCATTTTCTCTTCCGAACGTGATGTGCCAAGCTCGAAACTATCTTCTATTCAGCTCGGAATTTGGATTGCGCATGGTCCTCGGTGCTCAGCTTGGCGATCTACTTAGATTGGTGATGAAACGCGGCGGGGGAAGCTCGCCAGCGTGATTGAGGAGACGTGGGGTTGCGCTTGCCGCGTGCTACATACGCGCTAGGAAAGCGACGCGCGTCGATCCGATACAGACGCTCCGGTACGAGTAATCGAGATTTTTCCGAGCCGTGCCGCAGTATGGGACAAGCGGGTTCTAAGGGTAGTGGCCAGACCTCTGCAATATTCCAGCAGGGCCACGAACGGGCTCTCTACCGGCACATAAGAGCGCTGAAAACCCCAAAAGCGTGTGTCGCAATCGTCGCACCGATACGGCCACACGAACGCCAGCCGGAACCACGTCCGCTCGACGAAGCCTTTCCTCATCGATCGCCGCACTCCACTGCTGAGGCAGACCGGGCACTCGCAAATTCTCTTGGCAAACGTAAGATGCATAGCGATTGGATGACCTTTCTTTCTGTGTCTATAAGTATGAGTAGGGCCGGGGGAGACCAAAGCACCATGAATGCCGGGGCTGTGCGCTGCTGATATCCTGACCGTGCGTACAGGGGTATCGCTGTGTAGCGTGATTGACTTGTAATAAAGTTGGATCCAGCCAGCAATAATCCGCTAATGGCGATGAGTGAAGTTTAATCTGCGGAGAGCTAAAGAAAAGCGGCCAGCTGCCGATAAAGTGACTGAGGTGAGGTATGTTCGTACATTCGGTTCAAAACGGCCAGGCCGCGTCCAACGCCCAGGAAGTCTCAAGGCAGGAATTCGACCGCCAGCAAGCCAATCAGAAAAATCCGCTTCCCCGGGATACCGTTTCGATCAGTACGGAAGCGCTTGCGAAGCAAACCGCTGCTTCCATCGGTTTTTCGGTAACGGATAACGCGACCCGGTAAGCCGCGTCGAGAATACGAAATCGAAGGCCGCGTTGCGGCTGTGAATTTTGCAGGAAATTCGCAGCCGCAACGCGGCCTTTTCCTTTCTCTTAAAAAGCCCCGCGCAGGATTTGCTTGCCTTGCCATCCCCAAACGCGGGAAGTATTCTTAGACGGCCAAATCCTGGGACCACGAAAGAAGGAAAACATGAGCGGGATGACAACAGAAAATGCGATCTTTATGCTGCACGGCGTGTACCTGCCAGCGCTGAAGAACGAAACTAAGCTGACGAAGAGTATTCTCGAGGCCGTTCCCGCGGATAAAGCGGACCACCGCCCCGATCCCATTTCGAAAACTGCGCTCGAACTGGTTCGCCACATTGCCGCGGCGGATAACCGCTTCGTGGAAACGGTCATCAACGGAACCTTCAGCACGGGGTCCATGATTCCGGAAGACCTGAAGACCCCGCAGGAAATTGCAGCCTGGTACGAGAAGCGTTATGCCGAGAACATGGAAGCGCTGTCAAAACTAACGGGCGAACAACTCACCAAAATCGTGGATTTTCGCGGAATGTTCCAGCGCCCGGCCGTGTTTTTTCTGATGATGGGCATGCACCACACCATTCATCACCGTGGACAGCTCAGCTCCTACCTGCGCTGTATGGGCGCGAAGGTGCCTTCGATCTACGGCGAAAGCTACGACGCCGAGCAGGCGCGCAAAGCCGCGCAAGCGTAAGCGCTAACCCAAAAGTGTCATCCCGAGCAAAGCGAGGGATCTGTTTTCTTCGCTGTCACCAGCCCTCCGACTCGCAACTTGATTCCGCTTCCCGTGTTTCATAAATAGCAAATCCCGAGAGCCTCAAACACCCAGCTAAACTGAGGCCTTTCGCTGGATGCCGCTCGTCGCGCACGCAAGCCGAGCGACCAATTCAATGGAACCCGAGGAGGTTCGCGAAATGTTCCGAAAGAAGAGTTTTTGGGGAACTCTAGTGCTGGGAGCGGCTCTCGCTGCTCCGCTGTTGGCCAGCGGTTGTGCCGCGCACGTCCGCTATTACGACGACTACTACGCCGACTACCATCCGTGGAATGACGGCGAAGCGAGAGCGTACCGCGTGTGGCTCTCTGAAAGGCGCTACGAATATCGCGAGTTCGCCCGCCTGAACCGCGAGCAACAGCGCGACTATTGGCGCTGGCGTCATGATCACCCCGGCCGGTATTAGTCTTCCGCGTCGCCTCGCGGACCGAAAGATTAATGGCTTTTTCGCGCGCGGAAAAAACGCAAGAACAAAAAAGAGGTGGTCCCTGGGCCGCCTCTTTTCACACGCGCTTCACATCCGCGAAGTCACAAACTAGTCTTAAGAAAAACCGCAAGGAGAGGTTTCCAAAGGGGTTGCAGAAAGAGACATCCCGCGCCTGAAAAATCTAGAGTCCTCCGCTTCCTCATGCTATAAAAAAACTGTATTTTCCCCCTTCCGCTGTCCGTGTCTTCCGGAGACCATTGGGCTCTCCTCAAGGAAATTAAGCGATGAAGAAAAAGCGGCTGGGGGAAGTCCTCTGCGAACGCGGGAATATTTCCGCGGCTGACCTCGCAAAGGTCCTCGAGGAACAACAAGGCAAAGTGATTCGTCTCGGCGAATTGCTGCTTCAGAGGAAGCTCGTTTCCAAAAACGATCTCATCGCGGCGCTCACCGAGGTGTCGAACATCCAGTACGTGGACTGCCAAAGGCTTTCCTTTACGCCGGAGATGGTATTCCTTCTTCCTCAGGCACTCGCCAAACGATGTCTCGCGCTGCCCGTTGAGTCAGACGAAAAGACCCTGACCGTAGCCATGGCCGAGCCGCAAAATCTGCATCTCGTCGATGAATTGCGATTCCAGAAAGGTCTGAAAATCCTGCCCAAATTCGCCTTTCAGAGCGAGGTGTTGGCCGCGCTCGAGCGCTTGTATGGAACCCACGAAGGGTGGCACTCCGAAATTCGCCTGGCCGACGATACAACCGGCATGGAATTTATCTCCTCCAGCGCTCAGGAACGAAACGTCGAAGCCATGCGCGAGATGCAGATGGAGTTGCAGCAAAAATCCAAGACCACTCCGGCGGTCCACCTCGTGGCCGCCATGATCAAAGCCGCGGTGGCAAAAAAAGCCAGCGACATTCACATTGAACCGCAGCAGAGCGAAACCGCCGTGCGCTTCCGCGTTGACGGAATCTTGCGCGACTTTCAGCGCATCCCGCGCGCCCTGCAACACTCCGTGGCCTCGCGCGTAAAAATCCTCTCGGACATGAACATTGCCGAAAGGCGCGCCCCGCAGGACGGCAGATTTCTCGTAAAAATCGGCGGACGAAGAGTGGATCTGCGCGTCTCCACCTTGCCGACGCAATACGGCGAAAAAGTCGTTCTGCGTCTGCTCGAGGGTGAATCGCCGCTAAAAGATTTTTCCGAGCTGGGCATACCCAAAGAAATGTCCCTAACGATGCGCGAAATCTTAAAGCTGCCGCAAGGCATGCTTCTGGTGACCGGACCCACGGGCTCCGGCAAAAGCACAACGCTCTATTCCTGCCTGAATCAGATCCGCCGGCCCGCGGTCAACATCGTCACCGTGGAAGACCCCGTGGAATACATGGTTCCGGGTCTCAATCAGGTGCAGGTCAACGTAAAGGCAGGCTTGACCTTCGCCAGCTGCCTTCGTTCCGTTCTGCGCCAGGATCCCGACGTGGTGATGGTCGGCGAAATCCGCGACATCGAGACCGCGGAAATCGCGCTCAAGGCCGCCCAGACGGGCCACTTCGTGCTTTCCACTTTGCATACCAACGACAGCATTTCTGCGGTCACAAGGCTGCTCGACCTGGGTGTTCCTGGCTACCAGATCGGCAGCGGCATCAGCGCAATTATCGGGCAGCGCCTCATCCGGCGGTTGTGCTCGTGCCGTTATTCGGCCGCGCCCACGCAGGAATACATCGGCACGGTCACAGCTGCCGGAATAGTGGATCCTCCTGAAGTACTCCACGTGGCAAACGGTTGCGAAGCGTGCGACTTTACGGGCTACCGTGGGCGCATCGGGATTTACGAAATGCTGCGGTTGAATGACGCGCTGCGCCAATCCATGCGCTCCGAAAACCACAACGACCAGATGCGCATCCTCGCGCGCAACAGCGGGATGAAGTTCATGCAGGAATACGCGCTGGACCTGGTACGCGATGGCTTAACGACGCTCGAGGAAGTGCAGCGCGTTGTCGCGTTCAACCACATTTCTTCAGAGGCCTGCGAATCCTGCGCCAGGGAGCTCTCGCCCACCTTTGCGTTTTGCCCGTTCTGCGGGCTCAAGCGCCACAGCTGGCATCTACAAATGCCGGCCCACCGTGCTTTAACCAAACGCGAAGCCGTCAACGAGTGAACGGCGCGGGAAGCTTCAACTAACGAACCACCCCAGAGAGCGGCGAGGAGGCGGAAGCGTACAGGCGCTTTTGCATGCGGCCTGCGAGCCACGCTTTGCGGCCCGCAGAGACGGCTTCGCGCATCGCTTCGGCCATTAGAACCGCGTCGGCCGCTTCGGCGATGGCGGTGTTCATGAGCACGCCATCCGCGCCGAGTTCCATCGCTACGGCGGCGTCGGAAGCCGTGCCAACGCCTGCGTCCACGATCATCGGAACTTCTATGATCCGCTCGCGGAGAATGCGAAGGTTCGCGGGATTCTGAATGCCCAGGCCGGAGCCGATCGGCGCGGCGAGCGGCATCACGGCCGCGGCGCCCGCATCAATCAACTTGCGAGCAGCGATCAGGTCGTCGTTCGTATAGGGCAGAACAACGAAGCCCTCCTTCACCAGAACTCGAGTGGCTTCGATGAGTTGTTCGGTATCAGGGAAAAGCGTTTGCTGGTCGCCAATAACTTCCAGCTTCACCCAATTCGAGAGGCCGACTTCGCGGGCCAGTCGCGCCGTGCGAATCGCTTCATCGGCGGTGTAACAAGCCGCCGTGTTCGGCAGAATGAACATTTTTTCGCGGTCAATGTAATCCAGAAGCGATTCCTTGGAACGGTCGGTAAGATTCACGCGACGCACGGCCACCGTGACCATGTCCGCGCCGGAGGCGGCGTGTGCACGAGCCATTTCCGGAAAGCTGCGGTACTTCCCCGTTCCCACGATCAAGCGCGATTTGAACGCGCGGCCGGCTATGACGAGTTCATCAGACATTGGTAATCCCCGGAGAGATTTTAGCCCTCCGCGGGCTTGCCTACAAATCGTAAGATGCTACGCCGAACCGCCGGTCGCAGACGAGTTCCCCATTCGCGTGGACTTTCCGGCATTAATTTTCGATACTGTTTGTGCGTCAACGCAGATGGGGCGGCTGCTTTGTCGGTGACCTTTCCCATTCCCCTTCGTCTCAGTTCGGCGAGGTAGTGCGTTCGGAGTTCCTGAATCCTAAGCGGGCGTCGGGGAAATTGCTGGGGGAAAAATGCGAATTAGAACAACCGTCGTGATTCTGCTCCTGGCGCTGTGCGGAGCAGCCGGAGTTCGCGCGCAGAGCAATGGCATTGATATTCCATTTCAGAAATTCGTGCTCGACAACGGCCTAACGGTGATCGTGCACGAAGACCACAAGGCACCCATCGTCGCGATTAATACGTGGTATCACGTAGGCTCGAAAAACGAAAAGCTCGGCAAGACCGGATTTGCCCATTTGTTCGAGCACCTGATGTTCGCTGGCAGCGAACATTCGCCGGGCCGCTACATTGACGCGATGGAAAAAATCGGCGCCACGGATTTGAACGGCACGACGAACAACGACCGCACCAATTATTTTGAAAATGTTCCAACGTCGGCCGTGGATTACACGCTGTGGATGGAATCCGACCGCATGGGCTACCTGCTCAGCGCCATTGACCAGAAGACGCTCGACCTGCAGCGCGGCGTGGTGCAGAACGAGAAGCGGCAGGGCCAGAACCAGCCATACTCGGTTTCCTACGAACTCACCACGCAGAATACCTATCCCGTGGGCCATCCCTATTCGTGGACGGTCATCGGAGAGGTGGCGGACTTGAATGCCGCGTCGTTGGAAGACGTGAAGGACTGGTTCCGAACGTACTACGGGCCGTCAAACGTGACGATTGTGCTGGCCGGCGACATCGACCTAAAAACCGCAAAGGAAAAAGTCCAAAAATATTTTGGCAACATTCCTCCGGGGCCTCCCGTGGCGCACCAGGAAGCATGGATTGCAAAGATGACGGGCACGCACAGGCAAATCGTTCAGGACCGCGTGCCGCAGGCGCGCATCTACAAAACGTGGAACATTCCGCAGTACGGCAGCCCCGACGCCGATTACCTCGAGTTAGCCGGCGACGTGCTGAGCACGGGCAAGAGCTCGCGCTTCTACAAACGGCTGGTCTATGACGATCAAATAGCGACGAACGCGAACGCGTTTGCGGCCGAAAACGAAATTGCCGGCCAGTTCCGCATTCAAGCTACGGCCAAGTCGGGCGGCGACCTGTTGCAAGTCGAAAAGGAAATCGACGAAGAACTGGCGAAATTTCTGCAAGATGGGCCGACCGCGGAGGAACTGGCACGCGCCAAAGCGCAGCATGAAGCGAACTTCGTGCGCGGCGTCGAGCGCATCGGCGGATTTGGGGGCAAGTCCGACCGCTTGGCGCAAAGCCAGGTGTTCCTGGGAAGCCCGGACGCGTACAAGATTTCTCTGAAGCGAATTCAGGAAGCCACGGCCCAAGACGTCAAAGCCGCGGCGATCCGCTGGCTTTCTGACGGCGTGTATATTCTCGAGGTGCAGCCCTTCCCGCCATACAAAGCCTCAGCGCAGGGCGCGGATCGCTCCAAAGCGCCGGACATCGGCACGCCGCCAACGCTCAAGCTGCCCAAGCTGCAGCGCGCGACGCTCTCGAACGGCTTGAAGGTGATTCTCGCGGAGCGCCACGAGGTGCCGCTGGTTACCTTTTGGCTGAATATGGACGCCGGCTATGCGGCCGATCAGTCCGTTTTGCCCGGCACCGCCAGCATGACCATGACCTTGCTCAGCGGCGGCACCAGGACAAAGAACGCGCTGCAAATCAGCGACGAACAGGAACTGCTGGGCGCGCAGATCGGTGCATACTCCGACTTGGATACTTCCGTTGTGCGCCTTTCGGCGCTCAAATCGAAATTGGACTCTTCACTCGAGCTCTACGCGGACGTCATTCTAAACCCGGCGTTCCCGGCAACGGACTTCCAGCGTCAACAAAAGTTGCAAATAGCCGCCATTCAGCGCGAAAAGAACACGCCACAGCAAATGGGTCTGCGGGTGTTGCCGGCGCTGCTTTACGGCGAAGGCCACGCTTACGGCAACCCTGCCACCGGCTCCGGAACCACTGCCAGCGTCGAGAAGATGACGCGCGAAGACCTCGTGAAATTTCACGACACGTGGTTCAAGCCGAATCACGCCACGCTGGTGATTGCCGGCGACACGACGCTGGCCGAAGTAGCTCCGAAATTGGAGAAGCTCTTCGCCAACTGGAAGCCCGGGCAGACTCCGCAAAAGAAGATCGCCAGTGTTCCCCAGCCGGCGAAATCCGTTGTCTACTTGATTGACAAACCCGGCGCACAGCAATCGGTGATCCTGGCGGCTGACCTGGCTCCGCGTACGAACAACCCCAACGAACTGGCCATGGAGGCCGTGAACGACGCGCTTGGCGGACTGTTTCTCGCGCGCATCAACGCGAATCTGCGCGAAGACAAGCATTGGTCGTACGGGGTAAGAACGGTGCTCCTCCCCGCGCGCGAACAGCGCCCGTGGCTGACCGTCGCGCCCGTGCAAACCGACAAGACCAAGGAATCGCTCATCGAAGTGAACAAAGAATTCCGAGCCGTCTTGTCCGATAAACCCATCTCGCTGGAAGAACTCGCCGTCGTGCAGAACAGCGAAACCCTCAGCCTGCCCGGGTCGCGCGAAACACAGGAAGAAGTGGGCTCGTCCATCAACGAGCTCGTGCGCTACGGCTTGCCAGACGATTACTACGAAACCATGGCGGCGAAAATTCTCGCCCTGAAAACCTCCGACGTGAACGGCGCGGCTAAGGAGATCGTCCGCCCCGACAACCTGATCTGGGTGGTCGTAGGCGACCGCGCAAAAATTGAGACCGGCGTGCGCGAGGTGAATCTGGGTGAGCTGAAGTTCCTGGATGCGGACGGCAAGCCACTACCGGGCAACTAGTGGTCGTACTGACTTAGGCAAAAAGTGGTGCAACCGGAACTGCGAAGGGCTTTGGAAAGCTTATCGCTTATTCCTGAAGGATGGGCCGGGGCTCGGCCACATCCGCATAGAGCTGCTCGATGATTTCTTGATACTGCTGTTCCACGACGCGGCGCCGCAGCTTCAGTGTGAAGGTCAGGCTGCCGTTGTCGAATGTAAAATCCTCGGGCAGCAGTGCGAAACGCTTGATGCTTTCATATTGGGCGAGATTGGCCGTAAGGCGCTTCACTTCGCTTTCGATGAGCGTCCTCACCCAGGGATGCGCGGCCATTTCGACGTTCGACGAAAACTTGATGCCCCGTTCAGCCGCCTTCGCGGCAACCGTCCCCTGATTCGGAACAATCAGCGCCGAAACAAATTTCCGTTTGTCGCCAACCACCATGGCGTTCAAGATGCACGGGCTGGTTTTCAGAGCGTTCTCGATGGGCTGCGGCGCGACAAATTTTCCCGCCGCGGTTTTGATCAAGTCTTTTTTGCGGTCGGTGATGAAAAGATAGTTGTCCTTGTCGAGGTAGCCGATGTCGCCGGTGCTGAACCAGCCGTCGGAGGTGAGCACTTCGCGCGTCGACTCGGGGCTCTTGTAATAGCCCTGCATGACGCATGGGCCCTTCACAATCACTTCGCCGTCTTCCGCGATGCGAATCTCCACGTTGGGAATCGGTTTGCCCGAGCTGCCCATGCGGTTTTGCGGATAGTTGCTCGTCAGAACCGGCGAGGTTTCCGTCAGGCCATATCCCTGGTAGATCGGAATTCCCACGGCCCAGAAAAATTCCGCAAGAGGTTTTGCAAGCGGCGCGCCGCCCGAAAAAACCAGCCGCAGCTTTCCGCCGGTTCCTTCGCGAATCCTGGAGTAGACGAGCTTATCCACCATCGCCCATTCGGTCCGCAATGCCAAGCCGGCTTTCGCTTCGCCGGAGCGCCATAGCGCAGAGCGGGAAGAGACGCTCATGGACCAGTCGAAGATTCTGCGCGCGGTACCGGTTTGCTTACTTCCCTTTTCGACGACGCGCGCATAAATTTTCTCAAAGACGCGCGGCACTGCGGCCAGCAATGTCGGTTGTACCTCGAGGAGTGCCTGCGGAAGCTGTTCGACCGCCTCGACATAGGCGATCGTAATGCCGTGGAAAATGTGCGTGTAGTCCAGCATGCGGCCATACACGTGTGCAAGGGGAAGAAACGAGATGGCCAGGTCGTCTTTCGCAGAAAATTTCACGTTGGCACAGGCGTCTGAAACGTTCGAGCAAAAATTCGTGTGCGTGAGCATCACGCCTTTCGGCTCGCCCGTAGTACCGGAGGTGTAAATGAGCGAGCTGAGTTGGCCCGGCAACACTTGCGACGCGCGCATACGGTAAGAGGCGACGTCCGTCGCTCCAGAGGACGCAATCAAAGTCTCGTATCGCAGACAATCCGGTGGTAAATCAGAGCAATCGGCCAGAATGACCTGCTCGAGCTCCGGCAGTTGCGAACGGAGCGCCTGGAGTTTCTGCATTTGCGCATGGCCCGCAGCGAAAACACACCTTGCGCCGCAGTGCTTTAAAATATACGTGATGCGCTCTAGCGACTCGTTGAAATAGATCGGGACAGTAACTCCGCCCGCGCCCGTGATGGCAAAATCGGCGGTGTGCCACTCGGGTCGGTTGGTTGCGAACAGGCCGACGCGGTCGCCCGGTTTGATGCCAAGCTCCACAAACGCCGTCGAGAGGCCCGCCACGCGCCGCAGGAACTCTTCAGAGGATATCGATTGCCAGCCTTCGGGCGCGCGAAACATCTGCGCACGGGGATTGGGCAGAGAGTCGATGGCGTTGAGGAGGCGTGAGGGAAGCGTGCCGTAGTTCATGCTAAGAGACTCACTGTATCGCACGTGATTCGATGGCGCAACGGCGGTCGGGAGTGAGTAGTGGGTGGTGGGTGGTGGTGGCGAGTAGTCGGGATTCGGGGTGACGAATTGCAAAACTCGGGAGATCTGGAGGGGTACCCCTCGGATCACGGGCCACGTTCTTCCCGCCACTCCCCGTCCCGCGCTATCATCATTCTGATGACCCTCTCCGCCCTCCTTGTCACCCTCGTGCCATCCATCGGCGTCGCTTATCTCATCTACCTCTTCTGGCAACCTCCCTGGACTCCGCTGCGCATCGTTGGCCTAGTCCTCACTATCCTCGGCCTCCTGCTGGTCACTGTCGCTCGGGTCCAGCTCGGCAAGTCCTTTTCCTTGACGCCGCAAGCCCGCCAACTCGTCACCCATGGCCTCTATTCCCGCATTCGGAACCCTGTTTATCTCTTCGGCTTTCTGGCTCTCGTCGGTCTCATCCTATTTCTCGACAAGCCTTACTACCTGCTCGCCTTTCTCTTCGTCCTCCCCATGCAGTTCTTGCGTGCTCGCGCCGAGGCCCGCGTCCTCGAAGCCCACTTCGGCGACGAATACCGCCAATACAAAGCCCGCACCTGGTTCTAACCCCGTCATCGTGCTAGCCCAGTGGCGCGTAGGCCCCTGGCTATAGGCCCTCTTCGCTGCGGCCATCGGGTGCGGTAGGATGATTCACGGAGCCAAGATCAATGAGCACCACGGTGCAAGGAACCACAAAGGCAGCCGATCCGGGACGAGGACCTTTTCGCGCGGCACGCGGCACGACGCTTTCCTGCAAGGGATGGCAGCAGGAAGCGGCGCTGCGGATGTTGATGAACAACCTCGATCCGGAAGTGGCTGAAAAGCCTGAGGATTTGGTGGTGTATGGAGGGACTGGGAAGGCGGCGCGGAATTGGGAATGCTTTCATGCGATTGTGCGTTCGCTAAAGGCGCTGGAGGCGGACGAGACGCTTCTGGTGCAATCGGGAAAGCCGGTGGCTGTTTTTCGGACGCATGAGTATGCGCCGCGCGTTTTGCTTTGCAATTCTAATTTGACTGGACACTGGAATAACTGGGAGCGGTTTCACGAACTCGACCGCGCCGGGTTGATGATGTACGGACAGATGACCGCGGGAAGCTGGATTTATATTGGCACGCAAGGGATTTTGCAAGGCACGTACGAAACGTTTGCAGCGGCGGCGAAGAAGCATTTTGGCGGGAGTTTGAGCGGGAAATTGGTTGTGACCGGCGGCATGGGCGGAATGGGTGGCGCGCAGCCTCTCGCCGCCACCATGAATGGCGCGGCTTTTCTTGGTATTGACGTCGACCCGGAGCGCATCAAGCGGCGTGTGAAGGGCGGGTATTGCGACGTCATGGTTACGAACCTCGACGAAGCGCTGCGTATTTTGAAAAACGCCGTGCGCACAGGCGAGGCGACTTCCGTGGGTTTGGTCGGCAACTGCGCCGACTTGATCCCCGAACTGGCGAAGCGCGGCGTTGTGCCGGATTTGTTGACGGACCAGACCAGCGCGCACGATCCCATCGGCGGGTATGTGCCAAATGGCATGACGCTGGCGTCTGCACTGGAACTGCGCAAGAGCGATCCCTCGGAATACCGGAAGCATTCGCTTGCGGCGATGGCGGAGCACGTTCAGGGCATGCTGGATTTGCAGAAGCTTGGGGCTGTTACGTTTGATTATGGCAACAATATCCGAACGTTTGCGTTCGAACACGGCGTGAAGAACGCTTACGACTTCCCCGGATTTGTGCCGGCTTATATTCGTCCGCTTTTTTGCGAGGGCAAAGGGCCGTTTCGCTGGGCGGCGCTTTCCGGCGAAGCTTCGGACATTGCGCGGACGGACCAGCTTGTTTTGGAAATGTTTCCGCAGGATGAGCATTTGACGCGGTGGATCAAACTGGCGCAGAAACGGGTGAAGTTTCAGGGGTTGCCCTCGAGGATTTGCTGGCTAGGTTACGGAGAGCGCGACAAGTTTGGGCTGGCACTCAATGACTTGGTTGCGCGCGGCGAATTGAAAGCGCCCGTGGTGATTGGGCGCGATCATCTGGATTGCGGGTCGGTTTCTTCGCCATTTCGCGAGACGGAGTCTATGCTCGATGGGTCCGATGCTATCGCCGACTGGCCGCTGCTCAACGCGCTGGTGAATACGGCCAGCGGGGCTTCGTGGGTGTCTATTCACAACGGGGGCGGCGTGGGGATTGGGTATTCGCAGCACGCCGGGCAAGTCACCGTTGCGGATGGGACGAAAGAAATGGCGGCTCGAATCGAACGCGTGCTGACCAATGATCCGGGAATGGGCGTTGCGCGGCACGTGGACGCAGGTTACCCGGAAGCGGTTGAATTCGCGAAGAAGAGCGGCGTCAAGATCCCCATGTTGTAGTCGTACCTTCCTCATTCTGGCCCGCATCGTATTGAGAGAAGTCCAGCAGGAGGAAATCATGTACGTCATTTTAGGCGCGACCGGTCATACAGGATCGGTTGTTGCGGATACTTTACTTGCCAAGAATCAGAAAGTGCGGGTTGTGGGGCGCAACAAAGAGCGTCTTTCGCGATTCGTTGCGCGAGGTGCGGAAGCATTTGAGGCGGATGCGACCGATCCCAATGCCCTGTCCAGGGCTTTTGGAAGGGCGAAGGCAGCGTATGCACTTCTGCCGCCCGATATGGGCAGCACCGACTACCGGGCGCACCAGGACGAGATCACGAACGCCATTGTGCGCGCGATTGAAACGTCAGGCGTGACGCATGTGGTAGCGCTGAGCAGTTTTGGCGCTGATAAGCCGGAAAAGACTGGGCCGGTCGCGGGCCTTCATGTTCTGGAGCAGCGGCTTGCCAAGATTCCCAAGCTGAATGTTCTTAACGTGCGAGCGGGTTATTTCATGGAGAACACGTTGCCGCAGGTTGGCATTATCAAGAATTTCGGAATGATGGCCGGGCCTGTGAGCGCGGACTTGCGGCTGCCGATGATAGCTACTCGGGACATAGGCGCCGCGGCGGCGGAAGCCCTGCTCAAGCTCGATTTCAGCGGCCAGCAAACGAAAGAACTACTGGGGCAGCGGGACATCACGTATTTGGAAGCGGCCAGGATTGTGGGAACGGCCATTGGGATACCTAACCTGACCTACATACAGATGCCGCCGGAGCAGGTGATTCAAGGCATGACGCAGATGGGAATGTCGAAGAGCATGGCGGCGTTGATCATCGAAATGGCGGATTCCTTGAACAACGGTCACATGCGAGCGCTGGAGCCCAGGACGGCTGCGAACACTACGCCGACTTCGTACGAGGAGTTTGTGAAAGAAGTGTTTGTGCCGGCTTATAAGGGTCAGGCTCGGAGCGCCTAGAGTGGGACGGCCCTCGTGTGGAAGAGTTTCAGGTCAGCTACAAAATAGGACAGAATAGGAAAAGACGACGGGCTGTCCTACTCCAGCCGGCTCGGGCATAATACCTGCGCCTTGTCCGATTCCTTGCTCATTACAGGTGCGTCGCAAGTTTTGACGCTGCGCGGGCGTGGTGCGCGCCGCGGAAAAGCGCTTTCGAACCTTGGAATCATCAAGGATGGGGCGCTGCTTGTGCGCGATGGGTTGATCGCGGCGGTGGGACCGCGCGCGAAAATCGAGGCGCTGCCGCAGGCAAGGAGTGCTGAGAAAGTGGATCTCGGCGGGCGCGTGGTACTGCCGGGATTTGTCGATTCGCATACACACCTCATCCATGCCGCGAGCCGGGCCGAAGAGTATGAGCTGAAAATCGCCGGCGCCAGCTATGAGGAGATTGCGCGCAAGGGTGGCGGAATATTGAACTCGGTGAACAAGCTGCGAGCGGCGACGTCCGAAGAGCTGGAGGAAAGAGCGCTTGCGGCGCTGGAACAGTTTGCGGCTTATGGAACGACTACCATCGAAGCAAAGAGCGGTTACGGGCTGAACGTAGAATCCGAACTGAAGATTCTCTTCCTGCACTCGAAGCTGCAAGCGAAGCAACCCATCGAAATTATATCCACGTTTCTGGGAGCTCACGTGGTTCCAGAAGAATTTCGAGCGCGAGGGGCGGAGCGCTATATCGCCGTGGTGATCGAGCCGCTGCTACGTGAAGTGGGCAAAAGCAAGCTGGCTGAATTTTGCGATGTGTTTTGCGACCGCGGCGCATTTACGCTGGAGCAGACGCGGCAAATCCTGGAAGAAGGCAAGCGGCAAGGGCTTACGCCGCGAGTCCATGCGGAACAGCTTACCCGCACGGGAGCGGCTCAATTGGCAGTGCGGCTGAGCGCAGCGAGCTGCGACCATCTCGAGCAGATCAATTCGAGCGATCTCGCGGCGCTCGCAAAGTCGGATACTGCCGCAACACTTTTGCCCGGCTGCGATTTTCATCTTGGACTGAAGCAATACGCTCCCGCGCGCAAGCTCATCGAAGCAGGAGCGATCGTTGTGCTGGCCACGGACTACAACCCAGGCACGAGCCCCACCGTAAGCATGCCGATGATTTTGTCACTGGCGTGCACACAGCTGCGCATGACCCCCGCTGAAGCCATCACCGCTGCAACGATTAATGCCGCGTATTCCCTGGGGCGCGAGAAGCAGCTTGGTTCGCTGGAGGTTGACAAATTGGCGGACCTCGCCGTATTCGAAGTGGCCGATTACCGCGAAATTCCTTATTATTTTGGTATCAACACCTGCTGGATGACGATGAAGCGGGGTGTCGTAGTCCATGCCGCCAATAAAACGACTGCGTGACACGCAAAAGAAGCCCGTCAAGAAGATTAAAATTCTGCAAATCAAGCGGAGCGAGCAGAAGTCTTTGTTGTCGGAATACTTTTATATTTTCCTCGGCGTTCTTTGGGCGGTCATTGCGCTTATTGGAACCGGGTTCGGCCTTCGACTTGACGAAGCTATTGTCGTGGGGCTGTGGGTTGTTGCGATCATCTTTTTCATCCGGCAAGCGGTGCGCTACTTCAAAGGCGAGCCGGCTCCCCAAAAGCAATTGAAAAAGGAAGGCGCCGCGCCGGTGGAAAAACCGTATAAGCCGCCGGCTCTGCCGCGCGTCAGCAAGGATTTTTCGCCCATGCCGCCCGCAGGAGACAAGAGATATCCGCCGCCCAGCCCATTTATCAAGCCGCCCAAATAATCCGCGCTTTTTTGGCTGCGCCAGATAGCAACGGTTGCGAGGCAGTTCGCTCTCGAGGCACAAAATCTCCTATGATGTTCGTGTGAGACGCGAGGGACACGTTTGCGATGAAACGACTGATTGAGTGTGTGCCGAATTTTTCCGAAGGGCGTGACGCTGCGAAAGTGGACGCGATCGTGTCGGCAATAAGCAGCGTGGCCGGCGTGTACGTGCTCGACCGCGAGATGGACGCCGATCACAACCGGAGCGTGGTCACGCTGGCGGGGGAGCCGGAGGCCGTCGCTGAAGCGGCATTGCGTGGTGTCGGGAAGGCTATGGAGCTGCTCGACTTGACGAAGCACACGGGCGCGCACCCGCGCGTCGGCGCGACGGACGTCGTGCCGTTCATCCCCATCGAAGGAGTCAGTATTGAGGACTGCGTGGCACTCGCACACCGCACGGGGCACGAAATTTGGTCGCGCTACCGGATTCCCGTGTTCTTCTACGAAGCGGCGGCGAAGCGGCCCGACCGCGTCAACCTGGAGAACGTGAGGCGCGGGCAGTTTGAAGGATTGCGCGAGGAGATGAAACACAATCACGAGCGGCAGCCCGATGTCGGCGAGCCGAAGCTGCACCCGACGGCAGGAGTGACGGTAGTTGGCGCGAGGAAGTTTTTAATAGCTTACAACGTTAATCTGAACACAGCGGATGTCGGCATCGCCAACAAAATTGCCAAAGCGATTCGCTTTTCGTCCGGCGGGCTACGTTACGTAAAATCGATGGGAGTGGAGCTGAGGGCGCGCAACCTGGCGCAGGTGTCCATCAACCTCACCGATTTTGAGCAGACGCCAATGCATCGCGTCTACGAAATGGTGAAACGCGAAGCGGAACGCTACGGCGCAGTGCCCATCGGAAGCGAAATCGTCGGCCTCATACCGAAAAAAGCCATCGAAATGACCGCCGATTTTTTCCTGCAACTGGAGAGCTTCTCGCCAGCGCAGGTGTTTGAAAACAAGCTGGCCGATGCGCTTGGCGGAGTTCCACTCGATACGGGCAAGGATGGCAAGCTGGCGAGCTTGGCGCGTCCGTTTCTGGATGCGGTCGCAGCGCCCACGGCAACACCAGGCGGCGGCAGTGTCTCCGCGTTTGCGGGAGCCATGGCGGCTGCGCTGGGGCAGATGGTTGCGGGACTTTCGCGCAAGAAGAAGTCGCAGGCCGCGCACGTTGAACAACTTTCGATGGAGCTGGATGCCCTGCGCCGCGACTCCGACGAACTGGCCGCAGCCATCGACCGCGACGCGGCGAGTTACGATGCTGTGATGGCCGCGTTCAAATTGCCACAAGGCAACGCGGACGAAACGCGGCAGCGGGCAGCTGCGATTCAGGCCGCAACACGCGGAGCTTCGGAAGTCCCGCTGGGTGTGGCAGAGCGTACAGTTGCACTTTTAGAACGCTTAGGACAACTGGATGCTATCGTTGCCGCATCTATGAAGTCAGACTTGGTAGTAGCACGAGGGATGGCTGTGGCGGCAGCCCAGGGGGCTCTAGCCAACGTCGAGATAAACCTCGACGGCATCAGCGACAGCGCCTACGTGGCGCAAATGCGCGCAAAAATTGCCGCACTTCGCGAACTGCTAGGGAATGCATCGCATATCACAACAGCGTAGAATAGAACTCCCCTCCTTTGAAAGGAGCATGAAATGAAACCGGCAGCAAACTCAGAAACAAATTCCATTGGGGTGACGATGCGAACGATACAGAGACTGGCGGCGCTTTGCCTTCTGCTAGCTTTGGCGCTGGCGATCCCGCAGCCCGCAAAAGCCAACCTGGGCGCGGACAAAATCGCAATGTTTCCGAAGGACATCGGTGAATTTGGCTATGCGGACCTGAAGAAAGCGCGCGCGTTGACGTGGTTTCCGCAATTGCAGGAACAGCTCCTCCCGGAACGATTCCGCCAGTTCGAAAAATTTCTCGCCGCAACAGGCAACGATCCGAACAGCCAGGTGGATGAAATAGCCTGGGCCCTCGTTCCGGAAGGAATGACGGCGAAGACGGAAGGGGTGGGCTCCGACGCCGTTCCGAATGGTGAAGAGATGGTGGGCATCGCCGTCGGCAACTTTAACCAGGATTCGGCCGCGGCCTACTTCAAGAAGCAGAAACTGCCCACGTCAACCGTTCACGGCTATACGCTGTATGCCTTCGGAACCGGAACGGGCTCGAGCGACCTGTTTTTCTTTTTCGTTGATGCAGGCACCGCGGCATATGGGCACAGAAGCGTTCTGGAAAAAATGATCGCTGTACACTTCGGCGATGAAGACGGCCTTCTGCGCAACGACAAGTTTTTCAACCTGATCAACGAAGCCAACACGGGCAGCACGGTATGGCTGGTGACGAATCCAGCATACACGCGGCTGGCCATTCAGCAACTGGCTCCGGAGATACAACAGTTTCCGGAAGCGGCGAAGCTGGTCACGCGCATGCAGAATTCGCTCATCAATGTGGACGCCGGCAGTGGACTGGACATTAGGATCCAGGCGATTTGCGGCTCAACGGATGACGCCAACGTGCTCGGCCAGTTGATGCAGGCGGGCTTCCTCTACAAGCGCTATCAGGCGCAGAAAGACAACCCGGACCTGGCGCAGTTACTGGATCAGGTGCACGTCACGCCGTCGGGCGATCGAGTCTCGATGCGGACGTCGCTCACCGATGATCAGATGAGTTCGCTCATCAAACACAATACCTTTGCTTTCAAGATGTAGGTTGACGGCGAAACTGCGCTTCAGGCCCAAAAAGCCGGACACAAAATCGTGCCCGGCTTTTTTATTTTGCGGCAAGATTCAGGCAAGGGGGGGCGCGTGGCCCACATACTTCGTTAAGCGAGTGACTGCCAATCCTTCACGAGCTTCAAATTGCACGCGGTCCACGCCGCCAAGCGCGCTCGAGCTCCCGAGTTGATCGGCAAATCCAGCGATTTGGTCCAGCCCAACCGCCGGGGAGGCCTCGCCTTTGTGAGCAACAGCCACCTCGATGCGATCCGAAAAACGTGTAAGAGTAACATTCAAGTGCGGCTTCTCGCCCGTCAGGTGTTCAAACGCCTCCTGACATGCCGCCACGATGGACTTTTGCAATTGCGAAACTTCTTCGTTCGAGAGACCGGCTGATTCTGCTAGGTAACGCGCGACGCCCCCGGCCGCGGCCGCCAGGCGCGCGTCGGGGTCTATTTGAAGCTCGATTCCTTTGGGTTCAGTGTTCACTGTATTCGTTGGCAAGGGCGACGTCGCAAGCTTCCCTGCAGTCCGGGCAATAGTAGAGTCCGTCGGCGCAAAGCTTCACATTAATCTGGCCCTTGCAAATCGTGCAGTACTTGTCGCAGTTACAGTTGCTTTCCGTCTTGTCGCATTGCGAGCAAAGGATTGGGCCCGGCATGGCAGCCTCCCAGAAAACTTTACATGACGTTGGCAGATGCCAGCAAGCCGGACGTTGTGGTGCATGGGTCGATTGTTCCATCCAGGTGTTTCGCCGAGGCCGCGGGGGAACGCTGGAGCCTGTCTGGTACCCTTCTTTGACGCGCTCTGAACACGCGTGTTAGTATCGATTTCTGCTTGAGCACACGGAATGGAATCCGTCACCACTCCTCCCATCACGGAACTTCGTAAGACCGCGTTAAACGCGGTTCACCGCCGATTGGGCGCCAAAATGGTCAATTTTGGCGGCTGGGATATGCCCGTCGAGTACCCCGCGACAGGGGGCCTGGTTGGCGAACACAAAACGGTGCGGTCGAGGGTCGGAGTTTTCGATGTCAGCCACATGGGCGACATTCGCATTCATACGGGGCAAACTCCTGGCGGCGCTTTGGCGGCCGTGCAGCACCTCAGCATGAACGACGCATCGAAGTTGGCCATCGGCCAGGCTCATTATTCGGCGATGCTTTATCCCGAAGGCACGTTTGTGGACGACGTGGTCGTTCACCGGCTCGGCGAGGACGATTTTCTTTTTGTGATCAACGCGGGTACGCGGGAAAAAGATATCAGCTGGGTTCGCGAGAACACGAAGGGCTTCGACTGCGTCGTTGAGGAACTCAGCGACGCATACACCCAGCTCGCGATTCAGGGGCCGCGTGCGCAAGAATTGCTGCAAACGCTGACGGACGCGGATCTTGGCGTCCTTAAGAATTATTGGTTTACGCACGGAACCGTCTGCGGGTTGAAAAACACGCTGATCGCGCGCACCGGCTACACCGGCGAAGACGGCTTTGAGATTTACGTGCCGTCCGACGCCGCGACCAGCGAAATGGTATGGAACAAGGTGATGGAAGCCGGGCGCGAGTTCGGCATCATTCCGTGCGGACTCGGCGCACGCAATACGTTGCGGCTCGAATCGAAAATGGCGCTTTATGGCCATGAAATCAGCGAAAAGATCAACGTGTGGGAAGCGGGTTTGGATCGCTATTGCAAAATAGAGAAGGGAGATTTCATCGGGCGCGCCGCACTGGAGCGGTCTAAAGCAGCGGGCGTGACACGCGCGCTTGTGGGCCTAGAGATGGTTGACCGCGGCATCGCGCGCGATGAGTATTGCTGCTGCAATGAGAACGGCGACGCGATTGGCGTGATTACCAGCGGTTCGCCTTCGCCTACGCTGTGCAAGAATATTGCCCTGGCGTATGTTCCGCCAGCGATGACGGCTATCGGCACGCCAATCTACGTACAGATTCGCGCGCAAAAGTGCAAAGCGCAGGTCGTCGCGACTCCCTTTTACAAACGGCCAAAGAAATAGAAAGCGCGACGCACAAGGAGCTTCCGTGAAGATATTGGGGATTTTCTTTCTCGCCTGCGCCGCGCCTATTGTGATCGCGGCACAGCAAAGCGAGGGCACTTCCGCTCAAGCACCTGCGCCTCAATCGACGCAGCCCGGACAATCAACAACTCCGGCCGCAAAAGCCACAATGGGAATCGATCCCGCAAAGGAAGCGGCGATTCGGAGACTTTTTGACGTTCAGGACACAAAGGATGCAATGCGGCAGGTACTCACTGGGATGAGCCGAAACATACGGCCGATGTTGGAGTCCTCACTTCCGCCCGGAGAGTATCGCGCTCACCTGATTGATCTCTTCTTTGAAAGGTTTCTATCCAAGATGAGCGTGGATCAACTGCTCGAACTTGCAATCCCGGTTTACGACAAATATTTTTCGTTGGAAGACATCGACGGACTCACGAAGTTCTACCAGACGCCACTTGGCAGAAAGACCATTTCCGTCCTGCCACAAGTGCTTATGGAAACCCAAGCTGCTGGAATGAATTTGGGGGAACAGGTGGGGCGCCAGGCAATGAAAGAAGTTCTCGACGAACATCCAGACTTAAAGAAATCACTTGAAGATGCGGCTGCTGCACCGAAAAACTGATCGAGAGGCTTGCGGATTCCAGTTGCCCGTTCTGGATGATAGATTCTTATGCTGTTCTAAGGAGATTTGAACATGGCATATCCAGCGAACTATAAATACACCAAAGAGCACGAGTGGGTTGATGTGAAGGGCGATGTGGCTGCCATCGGCATCACAGATTACGCGCAGCACGAGCTAGGCGACGTGGTTTTCGTGGAGATGCCTAAGGTCGGCGCGAAGATCGAAACGGGCAAGACGTTCGGTACAGTCGAATCGGTAAAGGCTGTCAGCGACATTTATGCGCCGGCATCGGGAGAGGTCGTCGAAACCAACGAAGTTTTGCACAATACGCCGGAGACCATTAATTCGGACCCGCATGGCGCGGCCTGGCTGATCAAGATCCGTCTCGCCAATCCCGCGGAGATTAGCGGCCTGATGGACGCGGCTGCTTACGAGGCTTATATCGCCTCGCAAAAGAAGGAAGCTTCCGCCTGATGCGCTATCTTCCGAAGAGTCCTGCCGAGCGGCAGGACATGCTCGCCGCAATCGGCGCAAAATCCATAGATGAATTGTTCGAGAGTATTCCAGAGCGATACCGTCTGCGAGAAGCTTTGAAGCTGCCCGGGCCGCTCTCCGAGGCGGAAGTCATCGAATTTTTTAAGGCTCGTGCGGCGGAAAATTCCGGCGGGTACACGAGCTTTCTTGGCGCTGGCGTTTACAACCACCTGCGCTCCGTGATTACGGACGCCATTATCCAGCGCGGCGAATTCCTGACTTCCTATACACCGTATCAAGCGGAGATCACGCAGGGCACGCTGCAAGCTATTTTTGAGTTTCAGACTTTGATGTGCCAGCTTACGGGCCAGGAAGTTGCGAACGCTTCCATGTACGACGGTTCAACGGCGACTACCGAAGCCGTGCTCATGGCGGAGAGGCTGACGGGGCGGCAGCGCGTTCTCGTGGCGCGGTCGGTGCATCCGGAATATCGGGATGTTCTAAAGACCTACGCGAAAAATTGCGGCCTGCAGGTGGAAGAGATTGCTTACGCGGCCGATGGTACGCTCGATCAAAAAGCGCTGCAAACCGCGCTGAAAGACGATGTCGCGGCGGTGGTCGTACAATCGCCAAATTTCTTTGGCGTGCTTGAACCCGTTGCCGGTCTTGCAGCGACGGCGCACACCACCGGCGCTCTGCTGGTGGTGGCTATCGCGGAGGGAGTTTCCCTGGGCATCGTCAAGCCTCCCGCGGAGGCGGACATCGTGGCGATGGAAGGGCAAAGCTTTGGTCTGGCGCCGAGTTATGGCGGGCCTTTCGCAGGCGTTGTTGCTTCACGCGATAAATTTGTTCGGCAAATGCCTGGGCGGCTTGCGGGGCAGACCACCGATTCGGAAGGCCAGCGCGGATTCGTTTTGACTCTTGCGACGCGCGAGCAGCATATTCGGCGAGAGAAAGCTACGTCCAACATTTGCACCAATCAGGCGCTTTGCGCGCTGGCCGCGACGGTTCACTTGACGCTGCTGGGCAAAGAAGGTTTGCGGGAAATGGCTCACCAGAACCTTTCGAAGGCGCAATTCGCTTTGAGCGAATTGGAGAAAATTCCCGGAGTTCGGCGGGCGTTTGATGCCCCGTTCTTCAATGAGTTTACGGTGGAGCTGCCGCGTTCGGTGAAACTTGTGAATGCTTATTTGCTTCGGGAAAAGATTATTGGGCCGTTTGTTCTTGGCACGCCGTACCCGGAGCTGACTAAACATGCGCTCGTTTGCGTGACGGAAACAACTTCCCGCGCGGAAATCGAGCGATTTGCGGCGGCATTGCGCCGCGCACTGGAGCAACCGCTTTAGGGCGGAATTCTCATTGCAGGGTCGCAGCATGGCTGCGCCTCTGCAGGCGACCAATCGAACATGAATAGCAAAATTAAAAAAGCTGCTACGCACACGAATCAGAGCGAAGGACTGATTTTTGAAAAATCCTCGCCCGGCAAACGCGCGTTTGAACTTCCGCCGTTGGACGTCCCCGCAGCCGACCCTGCGAAAGCTTTGGGCGCGAGTCACCGGCGCGAAGGCGTGGAAGGCTTCCCCGAAGTCAGCGAAATCGAGGTGATGCGCCACTTCACGCGGCTTTCCACCTGGAATTATGCGATCGATCTCGGCATGTATCCGCTGGGTTCGTGCACGATGAAATACAATCCGCGCGTGAATGAATTTGTGGCGCGGCTCGACGGCATTGCCACGGAGCATCCGTATCAGCCGCAAGAACTTTCGCAAGGATGTCTGAAGATTTTGCAACTGCTTGAAAAGTGCCTGCTGGAAATCACGGGCATGGACTCGGTCACGCTGCAACCGGCCGCAGGAGCACAGGGCGAATTGACGGGATTGCTGCTGATCCGCGCGTACCACGAAAAAAACGGCAACCCGCGCAAGAAAGTTTTAATTCCAGACTCCGCACACGGGACCAACCCTGCCACCGCTGTCATCGCCGGCTACGAGGTGGAAAACATCAAGTCGGAATCGCATGGGCAGATTGACGTGGAAAAGCTGCGCGACCTCGTCACCGAAGATGTCGCCGCTCTGATGATTACCAATCCCTCGACGCTGGGCATTTTTGAGGAGCGCATTCCTGAAATCGCGGAAATCCTGCACGCCAAAGGCGCACTGCTTTACATGGATGGCGCAAACATGAACGCGCTCACGGGCGTTACCCGGCCGGGTGATCTTGGCGTGGACGTGATGCACCTGAACCTGCACAAGACTTTTTCGACACCGCACGGCGGCGGCGGTCCTGGAGCGGGACCTGTTGCGATGAAGAAAATCCTCGAACCGTTCCGCCCCGTGCCCATTCTCGTGGAAAAAGAGGGCGGCCGGCTGGTGCTCGAACAAATGCGGCCGGATTCCATCGGGCGCGTGAAGGCGTTCAGCGGAAATTTTGGCGTGTTGGTTCGTGCGCTGGCGTACATCCTTGCTTATGGACCGGGCGTGCGCCAGGCCACCGAAGACGCGGTGCTTAACGCCAACTATATTCGCAAACACCTTGAGGGCGTTTTCGATTTGCCTTATTCCCTGCCCTCGATGCACGAAGTCGTGTTTAGCGATGCGATCCAGAAGAAGAATGGCGTCAATACGATGGATATCGCCAAGCGACTGATTGACTACGGATTCCATCCATACACGACGGCGTTTCCGCTGATCGTTCCGGGGGCGCTGATGATCGAGCCGACAGAGTCGGAGTCGCGTGAGGAGTGCGATCTATTCATTGACGCGATGAAATCCATCGCGGAAGAAGCTGCCTCGGATCCCGAGCTTGTGAAGACCGCTCCACACACCACGCGTCTTCGGCGTCTTGATGAAGTCGGAGCGGCGCGCAAACCAATCCTGCGCTGGAAGCCCGAATCGCCTCGCAGCAAAGCGGCGGATTAGAATCTACCTCGTGAATTTGACGCTATCCAGGAATGCGGCGAAGGCCTTGTCGTAATTCTCATAATCTCTTGCCGGGGCCGCACAAACGAACGACACCAAACCTTCCGGGCGAATTACCGTGATCAGCCAATCCGTTTCTTCGCCGCCTGCCGGCGATTCGTTGCTCAGGTAGGTCGAAAGCCCCGGCTGACCGTTCACTCGCACACCTCCCGGCTGGCGCTCGACTTTCATTTTTGGATTGTCCTTCTGCATATCCATTATGAACCGCTGCGTTGCGGTATCCAGGGCCTTGTCGGCGGTGGCGTCTCCCGGCACCTTCGTCACACTCACGACGATTCCGTAGGCTAATCCAGCGTGCCCGCCCTCGATTTCCATTACGCCGCCATCCGGCGCGAACGAGACGTCGTCCTTCTCGCCGTATTTCTTCCAGTTGTCAGGATATTTCACGGTGTAGGCGCTTGCCTGGTACTCAGCATACTTTGCGGAAGGACCTGGCGGCGGTCCTGCTGGCCGGGCCGATCCGCCGCTCGCAGTCAAAGTCTCTTTTTTCAATACCGGCAGCGCTGCAACTTCTTTCTTGATTGCTTCAAACTCAAGAGAGTCCCTCTTTACTTTCTTTGGCTCCCCGCCGAGCTTCACGATTTCCTGTTCCACCCTCTCTACTCGACGCTCTGGGCTGGGGTGATCCGAGAAAAATTCGGGCGGGCTGTTTTCCTGGCTTTCCGCGTCCATCTTCTCGAAAAATTGCGCGAGCGCGCGCGGGTCGTAGCCGGAATCGTAAAGCACCTGCGTCCCGAGTATGTCAGCTTGAGTTTCCGACGCGCGCGAGTAGCGAAGCAGAACGCCCCCGGCGCTGAATCTGCCCAATTCCGTGATCAACGCGCCGCCTGCGTTTCCCCCAAGCAGCGTGTCAATCACGTCGACTCCGAGCTGGGCGGCTTTGGCTTTTGTCGCTTCGCTGGTGCCATGACGGAGCGCTACGTGCGACAGTTCGTGCGCGATTACGCCTGCAAGTTGCGATTCATTATTTGAGGCCTCGATCAGTCCGCGGTTCACGAACACAAAGCCGCCGGGCAGTGCGAACGCGTTAATCTCTTTGTCGTTGACGCAGTGAAACTCGAAGGGATACTGCACTCCGCCGGTCGGCAATTTCATAATCAGTTTTTTGCCTAGATCGGTCAAATACGCATCCACTTTCGGCGCATTGCACGATGGCAACTGCTGTTTTGCGTCCGCGGCCACCTCTTTACCCAGTTTGATGTCGTCCTGCGGCGAGAATAGGTTCCAGGCGGGTTTCAACTGCGTCCGCTGCGCCAGCGCGAGAGGTGCCCCAAGAAGCAAAGCGGAAGCAAAAAACGCGGTTTTCCTCACGCGAATACTTTACACCGGCGCTTAGGCAAAAGAAAAAGCCCGAAAGATTGCTCCCGGGCTTATTCGGAATTTGTTTGTAATGTTTGGCTTAGCGCGCCATTCGCGGAGTGGGTTCCGGGCCAATCGCCGTGGAGGGTGTTTCCACGCTCTTCCCGCTCCTGGCCTGCGCGGCTCGCGTAACCACAGGTGGTTCCACACGACGGGCCGGCATCGCCAGATTCTCGCCTTCGCGGATAAAACTCAAACCTTCCTGTTCCTTGTTCCAATCAATGCAAACCAGGTCGCCGAGATGAACCTGCTCGGTAGCCAGCAGATTCGCAAGCGGATACACGACGTGCCGCTCGATAGCCCTTTTCAAATGGCGGGCTCCGTAGCGCTGGTCGGTGCCTTCCTGGAGGAGGAACTCGCGGCCCGCGGCCGTTACGCGGAACAGAAACTGCCCTTTGGCCGTCTCAAGAACCCGCTGCTGCACCTGGCCGAGCTCGATTTCCAGTACTTCCTCAAGCTGTTCCCGACGCAAGGGATGAAAAACCACCACTTTGTCCAACCGATTCATAAATTCCGGTGAAAACTTTCTGCGCGCTGCGCCGACGGCAGTCCGCTCCACCTTTTCGTCCAGCCCCGCGGCTGGCTTATCCGTCGGCTGAACGAAGCCCATGCCGCCTTGCATCAATTCTGTGATCTCGCCCCCGCCCAGGTTCGAGGTGAGGAAAATAACCGTCTGCGACAGGTCCACCCGGCGGTTATCGCCCAGGGTCAGCGTAGCTTTGTCCAGCATTCCCAGCAGCAACTGCCAGAGAGCGTCAGAAGCCTTCTCGATCTCGTCGAAAAGTAAGAAGCTGAGCTTCAGCTTCTCGGTGTGGCACTTCGCCAGCTCCTCTTGCGTGATCAGCGGGTGCGTTTCCCGGTGGCCCAGATACCCTGGAGGGGAGCCAATCAGCTTGGCAATTTCATGGGAGTGCTGGAACTCCGCGCAATCCACCTTGATAACGGCGCGGCCGTCGCCGAACAGAATCTCCGCCGCCGCTTCCACGATGCGCGTCTTGCCGGACCCGGTCGGGCCAAGGAACAGCAGGTTGCCTACAGGACGGCCCGGAGAGTTCAAACCAGCACAGAAAACCTGAAAGAGGTCCACAAGTGCTTGCACCCCTTCGGTCTGTCCGACGATCTTCGAGCGCAGTGCGCCTTCAAAGTCTCGGGTGCCTGTGCTTCGTATGCTTGGATCTAACTGTTGGCGAGCGCCAGCTTTCATGGGTCGTTCCCTTCCGCGTTCCACCGCCCGAGACGCGGCTTGCGTCTCAGCCATGCACTGGGTAGTACTAGAGCATGAGAACGGCCAATGGCAATGTCCATTGGGGCAATCAAAAAGTGGAACAAAATCAATGACATACGTGAGTTGCCATTCTGGAAACTGTCTCACGCGGTGAGACAGTGTTGCATCGAGGTTCAAAGTGAGAGGATGAAACAGTTTGTGTCAGGGTGGTGACGACAAAAACGGGCGCTCCGACTGTGCCAGAGCGCCCGAAAGATTGCTTGAAGCTGCAGAAATCTCTAACGTTCCGGCTTTTTGCGTCCTTGCGGAGCCGCAATCGGCCCCATGGACGGCTGCGCGGCGCGGACTTTCTTCTCCGCCACCACAATTTCCGCTGGGGGATCGGCGACTTTGCCGTCTTTTATCTCGCCAGCCACAATCGGCTGTCCCGTTTCCTTAGCCGCCGAGGTGACTAGCGCTCCCTCGCCCTCGCGGGCAAAGGTCAAGCCCTGATGTTTGTGGTCCCAATCAATGCAGACCAGGTCTCCCAAGTGAACCTGCTCAGTGGCCAGCAGATTCGCCAGAGGATATACGACGAAGCGTTCAATGGCTCGCTTCAGGTGGCGTGCGCCATAGCGCTGGTCCGTTCCTTCCTGCAGCAGGAAGTCGCGGCCGTCCGGGGTAACGCGGAAGAGGAATTGGCCTTTGGCGGTTTCCAGAACGCGCTGCTGCACCTGGCCGAGTTCAATCTCAAGTACTTCTTGAAGTTGTTCGCGCTTGAGCGGGTGAAAAACGACTACTTTGTCGAGACGGTTCATGAATTCCGGTGAGAATTTACGTCTCGCGGCTTCCACCGCTGTGCGCTCAACTTTTTCGTCGAGTCCCGCGATGGGTTTGTCGGTCGGCTGAACGAAGCCCATGCCCCCTTCCATCAGTTCGGTAATCTCACCCCCGCCCAAGTTTGACGTGAGGAAGATCACGGTTTGCGACAGATCCACTCTGCGGTTGTCTCCCAAGGTCAGGGTCGCCTTATCCAACATGCCCAGCAGGAGCTGCCATAGAGCGTCGGAAGCTTTTTCGATCTCGTCGAAGAGCAGGAAGCTCAGCTTCAGCTTGTCGGTGTGACTTTTTGCCAGCTCTTCCTGGGTAATTAGGGGGTGCGTTTCCCGGTGTCCCAAATAGCCCGGAGGGGAGCCGATCAATTTGGCAATCTCATGAGAGTGCTGGAACTCCGCGCAATCAACCTTGATAACGGCCCGCGCATCGCCGAACAGGATTTCCGCAGCGGCTTCCACGATCCGGGTCTTGCCAGACCCGGTTGGGCCGAGAAGGAGAAGGTTCCCCACCGGACGTCCGGGGGAGTTCAATCCGGCGCAGAAAACCTGATACAGGTCCACGAGCGCCTGCACGCCTTCAGCCTGGCCGACGATCTTGGAGCGCAGGGCGTCCTGAAACTCAATCGTCGTATTGCTGCGAAGGTTAGGATCGAGAGGCAGTATTTGGGAGCTCATGGACTCCTCCTAACGTCCTTGCATCCGCAAGGGCGTATTACCAAAACGCCCACGCTTCCGGTCAAACTGGCTGAGTTTGACCTGAAGCGTGGACTGCAAAAGCCGAAGTTGCACGATCAGCTCTCGCGCCACCGCGGGCGTTTCCGAAATTCGGAGGATCGGCGGAAATAGGTCCGCCAGGTCGAGATTGAGCGCTCGCAGGCTGGATACGAGCTTCTGTGTCGCCGGAGAGCTGGGGTCGGCGAGATTCAATTGGCTGTTCATCTGTTCGCGCAGAGCGCGCCAATTCAGCTCGACGAAAGGATGTTTCTTGGAAACTTCACGAACCACCTGGTCCGTGATGCGCGCACGTTCCCCGAGACGCGCAAGGTGCAGTTGCCGCACTTTTCCGCCGCGGCGCACATTGTGCACCAGGTAAAACGAATTACCTTTGCGGCGAACGAAAGCCACGGCATCACCTCAAGTTACAGTGGGTGTAGTGTATTTGCATTCCACTACGCCCGTCAATGCATCAAGCGTACTAGCGCAAAAGTTTTTTCCAGCGGGCTACGAATACAACGTATCGAGTTTTGCGCTTTATTTATCATCAGAATTTTCGCTTTGTTTCATTGGTTCTTCGCATCTTCATTTTGATTCCGATTTTCCCCGCTTTTCACCTTCTTAGATGTTGTACGTTTTTATTCGATGTTCAGATTCTTGGTAATCCGCTTACATACTGTTAAACACGGCTGCCGCGATTTTTATTCTTGCCGCCCTGCGATTGCATCCTTAGGATGTCGCGCGGAATCTAATAGAGCAGGGCAGGGAGAGCCGTCGAAGTATGTCCTGGGATCCTGTCTATACGCTGGTGAAACAAATTCCGCGCGGCCGGGTTCTTACTTACGGGGCCCTGGCCAAGGCTCTGCGCCTGCGAGGTGGAGCGCGCGCCGCGGGCCGCGCAATGGGGGCCACTCCGCGAGGGAAAGGCATCCCCTGGCACCGCGTCCTGGGGGCTAGCGGCAAGATTCTGATCCGCGAGCCCTATGCTTCCCTTCAAAAAAAGCTGCTCGAGAGTGAAGGCATTCCCGTAATCGAATCCCGCATCAACGTCAAAAAACACCTTTGGACACCGACGCGAAGAAAAGCCCCGGCCAAGAAAAACCGCCGCTCCACTGGGAAGCAGCCAAGATTAACACTCATGCAAAAGCTGTGATATACCTCTCACGAAACAAGTTACGACTATCCCCGCGCAGGTAACCCTGCGACAGGAGACTCCCAATGGCTTACAAGTTCACCGGTCGGCTTTTCTGTTCCGCCGCACTATTTTCCATCTGCTCTACGGTCACTCTCGCGCAAAACGCGACGAGCCCAGCTCCGCCCGTAATTGACGTGCATGTCCACGCGATGGACGGAAACTTTCCAGGCGTTGCGCCGATGTGCCCGAACACCTCGAAGTTCACCGCTTCCGACCCGAAGGACAAGGAGGCGCCTTTCGGTTGGGTGAAGGAGGAGTGCACGCCGGCGCTTTATCCATCGGCGCCGGGCGAATACATAAAGGATGTTATCGCCGAAATGGAGCGGCTCAACGTGACAGCGGTTACCTTTGGCGATCCGAAGAGCGTCCAGAAATGGAGAGACGCCGCACCCGCCAGGATTATTCCCGGCACTTCGTTTTCCAATGGGATGGCTCCCGGCCAGCGCGTCGCCCTCGATGAGCTGCGAAGAGATTTTACGACGGGCGGCTTCAAAGTGATGGGTGAGATTGGGCTGCAATATGAGGGACTCTCACCCAGTGATCCTTCGGTCGACGCGTATTTCGCGCTCGCCGAGGAACTCGATATTCCTGTAGCCATTCACATGGGGACCGGCGGTTCGGGCCGCGCCAACGTGGCGATGCCGAAATTCAGAGGTTCCATGGGGAATCCACTTTTGCTTGAGGATCTCCTGGCACGCCATCCAAAACTGCGTGTGCAGGTGATGCACGCCGGCTATCCAATGATCGATAACATGCTCACGCTTTTGCAGGCGAACTCGCATGTTTATGTGGATGTTGCTGGGCTGATCTGGAGTTATCCCATCAAGGAAGTGAATCGTTACATCGAGCGGCTGGTGGATGCGGGATTCGAGGACCGCGTGATGTTCGGTACCGACCAGTTGGTTTGGCCGAAGCTGATGTCCTATTCGATCAGCATGATTCAGAACGCCGACTACCTGACGCCGCAGCAGAAGCGTGACATTCTTTATAACAACGCCGCGCGATTTTTGCGGATCGACGGGGCTCAGGGCAAGTAAGGCTCAACCTGCCGCACGGCTCGATGTTTCTGCGTCAGCCAGCAGGCCAGACTGGTTGTGAACAAAGCAGCAGCAATCCACACGCTTCGATGCGCCACGGTATTTACCATGGCGTCCACCGAACTGTACAAGCCAAACAATCGATCGGCGATCCATCCAAGGGATGCGAGACCTGCAAGGAGCGCTGCGCTGATTCTCAGCAACGGGTAGCCTCGCGTGCGGCTCATGAGCATGAGCGATGGCATCACCGCAGCGACGACAATCAACTGCATGCTTTCTATGCCGAGGTTGAACGCCAGGATACTGCCAACACGTTCCCGCCAGCCAAACCCCAATTCGCCCAGCGTGCTTGCAAAGGCCAAACCGTGAATCAGGCCGAAGAAGGCGGCGATGACCGCCTCTCGCCCCGGGAAAATCGGGCGCAGCGCGTGAACAGCGGAAACAAGAATCGAAAGAGCGATCAGCACCTCAATCGGACGGCTGGGCAGGCGAACCACGCCCAATGCCGCCAATGCCAGCGTGATCGAATGGCCGACCGTAAATGCGGTCACCACTTTAAGAATCCGAACGAGACCTTGCCGCGCGCCGGCGAATCCACCCCAGCGCGAGCCAATCACAAGCAATGGCGCGGGCAAAAGCAGCGCCAGCAAAAAGAGCAGATGGTCGGTGCCTTCGGCGATGTGCCTTAGGCCGAGCCGGTACATGCTGGAGAAACCAGCCGCGCCCTTCCACGCGAACAATTTAAGCCACCATGGAAGAGGGACGGCGTCTGCATTGGAGCCGCCTTGCACATAATCCAGCTGATAGAAGGATTGGTTTTCATTTCGATTTTGTGACACGACTCGAATATCCGAGTCGCTGGGAACGAGACAATTTGCAAGGTAGACGGAGACGCCGCTTTGATGATGATTTTCGAAAATAAATCGCCGGTTGTGGCCCCCCGGCGGCAAATCCGCGGAGAACTCAATCTGGATTTGCCCCACTCCTTCTTTCATCTCTTCGACTTTGGGAAACTGCACGGAGATGAGATTCGGACTTAACCGGGTGCCATCCACAGTGAGCGACACGTCGCCAAGCACTTGCTCCGCATAAGCCCACTGCTCATTTTCTGAAATGACGCCGTCCGCATTCGTATCCATGCTTGCAATCACGAGCGAGGAAACCGCGACACCCGGGACCAGCCGCATGGAACCTGCGACGCGGTTTTTCTCGATCGAGAAGAGGGTGGCTTGCAAATATTCGTCGAGGCGGTGGGCAGACGCAAAGGCTGCGCACGCCAAAAACAGCGCGACCGTGGCGGCGAGCTTCGTTTTCATTTCGAGGCAATCCCTCGCCCGTAGTCGTTCGTAGGATCGCGGTACATGGTATGCACATGCAACGAAGGATCCCCTCCCAGTGTTTGCGGCGCGTACTCGATCACCAGGTGCGGACCCTGAATGCGATAGTAGGCTGCGATGTTTTTACCTGGCGGGACAATTATCGGACCACTCCAGGCGAACCACGTCTCGGCTATATCGGCTTTCATTTCGGCCATGCGTGCCGCGGCCGCGCTATCATGAATAATTCCGGTCCATTGCGAGATTACATCGAGCAGCATGGCTCGCTGCTTGTCATTCATCGCGGTGCCCTTCAGACCTTCCGGCTGAATCGTTTTTCCATCCTCGCCCGGTCCGAGGACAAGATCGGCCAACTGGTAGCTCAGAATTGCCTGTTTCTTCTGCGTATCGTCTAGAGAATTCAGCAAAGCCAGCGCTTTGTCGCTTTCCCCGGCAAGCGGACGCACGGTTTTTCCGCCACTTGTGAAGAGAGCCGGCTGCGCGCCGGTCAGCGTTGGCGTGAGGATGCCGCGTTCACCGGCAATCGTGATATTCAGCGCGAGATGGTGACCTCCGAATTGCACCATCCACGGATCCTTTTCCGAGGGCTTGCCGAGAATCGAGATGTAGTAAAGATCTCTTCCAAATATTGGGCCATCCTGCCTGGGCGGACCGTTCGGGCCCGGACCGTTGCCACCAGGGGGCGGGCCACCCTGACTCCCGGGAGGTGGGCCCCCAGGATTGCCAGGCGGCGGGCCACCTCCGTTAGGACCGCCTGGCGGAAGGCCACTGTCAGTGGTCTTCAGAACCTCGTCCCCTTCCATGATCTGCTGAACTTTTTCGAATCCCTTTTGACTGAGCGCAGACGAAACCAAAGCCATGGCGGCGGAACGTTGAGCAGGTTTCATATCCTTCAAGCGCAGACCGCCGCGCGGAACGAACGACGTTGGAAGATTGGACCAGTTGGCGCGCTGCTTTTCGTCGTCGAAGGCGAAAAGCACGCTTTGCCGCTGCTTTTCATTCAGCGTCGCGAGAAACGTGTTCGCAGCCTTCACGATGAGCGAAGTCGCGGTCTGGGCTTTTGCCGCCCTCACCGACGAACAAATCAAGACCAGCGCCCCGACGAGGCGGATCGTTTTCTTCGAAAAAAGAATCATTTCGCGCTTCTCCTTGGACGCCTTGAAGCTGCACCTATACCGCTTGTTCCCCTGATTTTTCAAGTCCGTTCCCGGTTTTGCGCAATTTCTGCGTGAGAGTGTGGAGTTGTCCGCTCGCTCCCGTCAAGGCAAAGTGCCCACCAGCTGTAATGCTCGCCGCGTCTCTTGCCGTGAATGCGCACAACTGCGTTATCCTAGGACGTCCTTTTGCGTAGAAGGCTAGTGGTCACTATTGATGGCAGATTCCATCCTGCAAGTCGAAAACCTGGTCAAGAGCTACGGCGACGTGCAAGCCGTCCGCGGCGTCAGCTTTAGCGTCGACGAGGGCGAAGTGTTCGGCCTGCTCGGCCCCAACGGCGCGGGAAAAACATCCACCATCGAAATTCTCGAGGGCCTCCGCGATCTGGACAGCGGCCGCGTCTCGGTGTGCGGTCTCGACCCGCAGCGCGAGTCGCAGGCCCTCAAGCACGAAATCGGCGCCGCGCTGCAGTCCACTTCCCTGCCCGACAAACTGCGCGTCATGGAAGCTCTGCGCCTGTTCTCCAGCTTTTACAAGCGCCGCCGCAATCCCGAAGAACTCCTCAAGCGCTTCGGCCTCGAGGAAAAGCGCAACACGTTCTACAGCCAGCTTTCCGGCGGCCAAAAGCAGCGCCTCGCTCTCGCCATGGCTCTCGTCAACGACCCGAAAGTCCTTTTCTTCGACGAACCCACCGCCGGTCTCGATCCGCAAGTGCGCCGCGAAATCTACGACATCATTGAAGAGCTCAAGCGCGAGAAGAAAACCATCGTCATGACCACGCACTACATCGAAGAAGCCGAACGCCTCTGCGACCGCGTAGCCATCGTCGACCACGGCAAAGTCGTCGCCCTCGGCACGCCGCGCGAACTCAAAACGCGCTCCGGCGGAACGACGCGCATCGAAGTCCGCCTCGCAAAGCCGGAAGCCGGCGGCGCGCTGAAAAATCTGGAAGGCGTCGCCGACGCGCGCGAACTGGACGGCGCTTACGTGATTCACTCCCACCGCCCTCCCAAAACGATCGTCGATCTCGTCAAACACCTCGAAGCTGGAGGCAATGAGCTCATTAGCCTCGAAATCGCCTCACCGTCTCTCGAAGACGTCTTCATCGAAATGACCGGAAGGAGGCTCCGCGATTGAGGAACTTCGCCACGCTCACCCGCATGCGCATTCAACTCACGCTGCGCAATAAAATGTTTTTATTCTTCAGCGTGATTATGCCCTTTGGCTTTTTCTTTCTGTACTCCGGCGTCTTCGCCAAAGGCCAGCCCGAGGTCGTGCGTTTTTTTCTCGGGCCGGTCGTCTCGCTCACCGTCATGGGCAGCTTCTGGGGACTCAGCGCCGCCCTTGTCATGTTCCGCGAGCAAGGCATCTTGCGCCGCTTTCACGTTACTCCCGTCACTCCGAGCGACATGCTCGCCTCCAGCATCGTCGCCAACTTCGTCCTGGCGCTTCCCACGGTCCTCATCGAATTCTTTTTCGCGCGCACCGTCTTTCACGTCACCAACTTCGGCGATCTGCTCGCTACTTTCGTCCTGGTCAGCGTCGGCACCGTTTCCTTCGCCTCCTTGGGCCTGGTCGTTGCCAGCGTCACCAACACCATGCAGGAAACGCAAGTCATCAACCAGCTTCTCTGGCTCCCGCTGATTTTTCTCTCGGGCGCCACTTTTCCCCTGGCCTTCTTGCCCAAAATCGTGCAAAATGTCTCGCTCTTTTTGCCGGCCACCTATCTCGTTCAGGGTCTCCGTCGCGCCATTTTTGAGTCCGCGCCGATATGGGACCGCAACGTGCTCATCTCTCTGGGTTCGCTTGTTTGCTGGGCCGCTCTCACCTTTTTCCTTTCCGCTCAGCTCTTTCGCTGGGAGCCCGAAGTCAAGGTCCGCCGCAATGCCAAGCTTCTCGTCGTTGCCACGGCCATTCCTTTCCTGCTTCTCGGCCTGTGGGAAAACAAATTTGGCAATATCCCCGCGCAGGCGCAATCCGCCTTTGATTCTCTGAACGGCCCGCAAAAGTCCGCGCCGCCGCCAGCGGATTCGCCAAAGTAGAGTAAACGATTCGTTTCCAGCGCAAGCCCCTAAGCGCCAATTTGGTTTTTGCCTTTGGCACCCCGTTCCGTACACTTCATTGACGCTCCCTCGCGCGTACCGTATTCTGCAAATTGAAACGGTACAGCGAGCAGCTCCCTGAAAGGGACACCATCATGGAAATCCAAAAGACCGAAAAAATCTGGCACAACGGAAAATGGATCAATTGGGACGACGCCACGCTCCACGTTCTCTCTCACGTCGTGGGCTATGGTTCCGCGGTCTTCGAAGGCATTCGCTGCTACGAAACCAAGCAAGGCCCCGCCATTTTCCGTCTTCGCGAGCACATGCAGCGTCTCATCAACTCCGCAAAAATTTATCGCATGGAGTTGCCCGTTTCGCTCGACGACTTCTGCAACGCCGCTACCGAACTGGTACGCCTCAATAAAATGGGCTCGTGTTACGTCAAGCCCATTGTTCTGCGCGGATACGGCGATGTCGGGGTAAATCCGCTGAATTCGCCAATCGAGATCTATATGGCTTGCTGGTTCTGGGGCGCGTACCTCGGGCCGGAAGCGCTCACCAAAGGAGTGGAAGTCGGCGTCAGCAGCTGGACGCGTATCGCGCCAAACACCCTGCCCGCAATGTCCAAAGCCGCGGCAAACTATATGAACTCACAGCTCATCCGTATGGAAGCTGCCTTTAACGGCTACTCCGAAGGCATCGCGCTCGATTCCGGCGGGCACGTCAGCGAAGGCTCCGGCATGAACGTGTTTCTTGTGCACGAGGGCACGCTCTACACGCCGCCGCTCGCTACCAGCATCCTGCCAGGCATCACGCGCAATACCGTCGTTACGCTTGCCGCCGATTTGGGCATCCCCGTGAAGGAACAAGCCATCCCGCGCGAAATGCTGTACATCGTAGACGAGCTATTTTTCTGCGGCACGGCTGTCGAAATCACGCCCATTCGCTCTGTCGACAAAATCCAAGTCGGCAAAGGCGTCGCCGGCCCAGTCACCCGCAACCTCCAGGAAGAATTCTTCGCCCTGACCAGCGGCACGAAGCCTGATCGCCACAACTGGCTCACTCCGGTCAACGCGCCAGTGGCCGCCGCCAGTCGCTAACGGCAACCTCTGTCCCGATTACGCAACATGCCGAACTGTGCGGAGAGCTGCGAAGCAGAAGGTTAAATCGTGAGCCGGCTAACGGAGACGCCAGAAGCACCCCCGTCGAAAACGGCAAGCTGGGTACGCAAGCTCTGGAAAGCGCTTTTCATCACCTTGATCGGTGCAGTCTCGCTCGTGGCGCTTCTTGTCATCGGGCTCGGAATACGATTGTCGGTTTTGAGCCCACCCTCCCTCAATACGCTTACAAGGGCAATAATATACTTGGCTAACCAGAGTTCCTGAGTTAGTCTAGCTTCATTATGAAGCCAACCACACTCCAGCAAGCAATCAAATACTTCGCGGACGAGCAAGTTTGCATCGACACTGTCGCCGCTCTACGGTGGCCCAACGGCCCCGTATGCCCCAAGTGCGAGGGCACCGCTCACTATTATCTAGCCACTCAGAAGCGCTGGAAGTGCAAGAAATGCTCCAAGCAATTCTCCGTCAAGGTGGGCACCATCTTTGAGGATTCACCGATTGGCATAGACAAGTGGCTTATCGCGCTTTGGATGCTCGTAAACTGCAAGAACGGAATTAGCTCCTATGAAGTGGGCCGCGATCTGGGCATTACACAGAAGTCAGCTTGGTTCGTGCTGCACAGGTTACGACTCGCTCTCCATAACAAAACTTTTGGAAAGCTGGGCGGTGAGGTCGAGGCTGACGAAACTTACATCGGTGGGGCCGCTCGCTTCATGCATGCAGACAAGCGCAAGCGAATGATTAATGGAAAGACTGGATGGGTCGGCAAGACTGCTGTTATGGGAGTCTTGGAGCGCAAAGGTAAAGTACGGGCCACTGTGCTGCCAGACACCTATCGGTCTACCCTGCAAGGCCATGTGCGGGAATACGTGGAACCCGGCTCCAAAGTCTTCACCGACGCGGCCAGCGGCTACACTGGCCTCAACGCACAATACATCCACAATGTCATTGACCACGCGGAAGCCTACGTTAAGGGCAATATCCACACTAACGGATTGGAAAACTTCTGGAGCCTGCTCAAGCGTGGATTGAAAGGCACGTATATCAGCACCGAGCCGTTTCATCTTTTCCGATATCTAGACGAACAATCCTTCCGCTACAATAATCGGGGAAGCAAGGAAACTCCGATGAATGACGGGGACAGGTTTCAATTGGCCCTCTCGCAAATTGGCGGGAAGAGACTCACTTTTGCAGAAGTGACTGGCAAAGATGGAAAGATACAGAGCAAAAACTAATCGTTTGCCGCGTGGGAAGCGGAAGACTTCTTAATCTTCTTCCGCTTTTCAGCATCGAGTTTTTGTTTTATTTTGGCGTGCGGTACAGATAGAACTTTTTTTAGTGCAGTTTCAAACGTCGCATATTCGTCCGATTCATTCTTGGCGGAAGGGGCCGGACGCATGCTCATAGAAATGAGTGTGCGTTCATGTCCGTCAAAAGTCAATTAACTTCCGCTGAGCAAGACCTCGAACGCCCCTCCGTGCCAACATCCGTGAGACACCGGTAGTACCCTTAATTAATGAGCAGGGCGAGAAAGAAAAAGGAAGAAATGAGTGGCATTTCTCTTGGTGTTCTTTCCTCGGGGGCTTTGGCTGG